>ERZ1673697.2414-NODE-2414-length-16602-cov-5.570980_pt1 | contig 16602 bp, 7 predicted proteins | sample MGYA00580227_ERZ1673697 | MGnify/ENA primary metagenome ERZ1673697 (study PRJEB41218, sample SAMN15661759) | gut metagenome | host: Homo sapiens | place: Canada: London | collected 2015-08-20/2019-03-30 | study: EMG produced TPA metagenomics assembly of...
CCATTTTTCTTATTTGAATCTTTTTAGGGTGTAAAATCGTGTTCTACTTAAGTTCGTTTAGAACTTATACCAAACATCAATTTTAAACCTAAATAAGAAAGAAAAGAATGAGAGAGAAACCGTAAATGACGTTAACCTGGTACAGTGATACTTCAGAAGTATCCTGTGCTTACTTTATCAATCTAAATTACAATCTAATAATTAATCGTATTTATGAGAAAATGCAACATGCGGTGGTTTAGTCCGCAAAGAATGAAAAAGCATCTGGCTTTTGCTTTAGCAGTTAGCCTGGTGGCTATGGTACCTGTGAGTGCCTTCGCTCAAGTACTAAAGATTTCAATGACAAAGACCAATGTATCTATTGAAAATGTACTTCGTGAACTTGAAAAACAAAGCGATTACACTTTCTTCTACAATGACAATCAGGTAAAACTGAACAAGAAAGTATCCATCAACGTATCCGACGCTCCGATCGAAACCGTATTGGATGAAGTTTTCAAAAACTCGGGATATACCTACAAGATTGTAGACAATCAGATCGTAGTGTCTACAGCAGCTGCAGCAGCGAAAGAGGTACAGGCTACCCAGCAACAGAAACAAAGAAAAATTTCGGGAGTTGTGAAAGATGCAATGGGAGAAGCCATCATCGGAGCATCGGTTATAGAAAAAGGAAATCCGACTAACGGTACCATCACAGATATCAACGGAAAATTCAGCCTGAATGTAGGTGGTAATGAATTACAGATTACCTATATCGGTTATATGCCTGAAACAGTATCGTTGAAGACCGGTGTAGCTTCTTATAATATCATCATGAAAGAAGATACTAAAACACTGGATGAGGTCGTAGTAGTGGGATATGGTGTACAGAAGAAAGCCAATCTAACAGGTTCTGTAGCATCAATCAGTGCTGATGCCTTAGAGTCTCGTTCCGTTGCCAGTGTGTCTGCCGCACTTGCCGGACAAATTCCGGGTGTAACTTCTATTCAAACTTCGGGTGCTCCGGGATCACAAACGGGTAGTATTACCATCCGCGGTAAGAACTCTATCAATGCTGCCAGCCCATTGGTTATTGTAGATGGTGTTCCCGGAACCATGGATACAATAGATCCTTCGGACATTGAAACGCTAACTGTATTGAAAGATGCTGCATCATCGGCTATCTATGGTGTACAAGCAGCCAATGGTGTTATTGTAATCACTACCAAACAAGGTAAGAAAGGTGAGAAAACGCATATAAACTACTCAGGTATTGTTTCATGGGCTTCTCCTGTTGTGAAACGTCAGTATGTCAATGCTTATGAACATGCTATACTATACAATGAAGCAGTTCACAACGAAAATCCGAACGCAGTACTTCCTTTTACGGATGAAGATATCGAGAATTATCGTAATGGAACTTACCCCAGTACAAATTGGTACGATGAAGCGTTCAAAAAGAGTGCTTTTGAGCAAATGCATAATTTATCTATCAGTGGCGGTTCTGAAAAGACCACTTATAATGCTTCCATCGGGTATACCAACCAAGGAGGTCTGACAGATGAAATTAGCTATAAACGCTATAACGCACGTATGAGTCTGAATTCAGATATTAACAAGTATGTCTCTGTAGGTGTTAATGCATCCGGATATCGTGGTATTAAAGAAGATGGTTGGATGGGATACGTCACAGTAGCGCAGGGTGTGAGTCGTTCATATCCGACAGACCCGGTATATGCTGAAGACGGTTCTTTCAATTATTCAGGAAAAGATAACCCGGTAGCAATTCAAGATCAATCCGGTTTTACCCGCAGTACAGCACAGCAATTAAATGCCACTGCCTATGCACAAATTAATATTTTACCGGAACTAAGCGTTAAAGGAGTATTTTCTCTTCGCCATGATTACACCAATCAAGAAGGCTTTAAAAAGCATTTCACTTATGGTAATTTCGACTCCGGACTTCGCGAAGGTTACGACGAGTATTATAATCACAACCGATACACAAGTCAGGTATTAGCCAATTATAATAAAACTTTCGGTAAACATTCAATAGCAGTTCTGGGAGGTTTTGAATCATTCGAACACATTTATAAATTTACCAAAGCTTCTCGAAAGGGTGGTGGCAACAATGAATTAACGGAATCATTGAATACACTGGATGCATCTTCACAAAAGAATGAAGACGGTGGATATGAAATGTCTCGTCTATCCTACTTCGGACGTGTCCAGTATGACTTTATGAATAAGTACTTGTTTGAAGCCAATTTACGTGCGGATGCCTCATCACGTTTTCCAAAAGATAATCGCTGGGGTGTTTTCCCAGCAATCTCTGCCGGATGGAGAATTTCGGAAGAAGCATTTATCAAAGACAATGTATCATGGATTAGCAACTTGAAACTGCGTCTTGGATGGGGAAAAACCGGTAACGAAGAATTAGATCCGGATGATATTTATCCGGCAATACCGACATATGCTTACGAAAAATATATGTTTGGTAATAGCCTGTATTCTACCGCTTACGAAAGCCGTTACGTAAACAACAACTTACAATGGGCAACCGTTACAAATTATGAGTTAGGACTAGAGGCCGGTTTTCTAAACAATATGTTTGGATTCGAATTATCTGTTTATAAAAAGAAAACAAATGATATGTTGTTGTACATGCCTATACAAGGTGTGATCGGTATGGGCGCTCCTGCACAAAATGCAGGTAGTGTAGAAAACACTGGTTTTGATTTGAATTTATTGCACAACAATCGTATCAACAAAGATTGGAGTTATGCTGTAAACCTTAATATTGCATATGTAAAAAATGAAATCATCGATATGAATGGTACGGAAGGTGCTAATTCAAAAAATGATAAATTATGGTACATCGAAGGCAATCCAATTGGTTCATATTATGGTTACGTAGCCAACGGATACTTTAACACTGACGATGAATTAGCCAATTATCCGAAACGCACCGGCAAAGAACAATTGGGAGACATCAAATACCTTGATTTGAATGGAGATGGCAAAATTACCGCTGACGGAGACCGCCAAATCATTGGTAAGAATTTCCCCAGTTGGACTACAGGCTTAAATCTGACTTTATACTATAAAGATTTTGATTTCTCTGCCATGTTCCAGGGAGCTTTTGATGTGGATGGCTATTACATGGCCGAAGCAGCTTATGCATTCTACAACGGAGCTAATGCACTAAAGAGACATTTGGATCGTTGGACTCCGGAGCATCACAACGCTTCTTACCCAAGAATCACCAAAGACAGTCAAACGAATTTCACAACTTCTTCATTCTGGCTACAAAATGCCTCATATGTACGTTTAAAAACTATTTCCCTGGGATACAATCTGCCTAACAGTTTCTTAAGCAAACTGGGTGTTCAAAAAGCAAAGCTTTATGTTGCCGGAGAGAATCTATTGACGTTCAGTGATTTGGAAGGTATCGATCCAGAAGAAGGCAATGAACGTGGTTGGTCTTATGGAAACGTAAAAAAAGTTTCAATCGGATTAAAAGTTTCATTCTAAAATAAAATAATATAACAAAATATGAAAAATAAAATTTTATATATTATAGCGTCCGTTATGCTAACAGGATTTACCTCTTGTAGCGATTTTCTGGATCGTTATCCAACAGAAGAACTTTCAGACGGAAGTTTCTGGAAAACAAAAACAGATGCGGAAATGGCCGTTTCTGATATTTATAGATGTCTTCCCAATTGGGATATAGATGAAGATATCAATTCAGACAATGCAGTACATGGTATCAAGTGGGCTAATGGAAACGTGTCCAAAGGCGTATACGACCCTGCTGACCAAGGATGGTCAGAGGATTACGGATATATTCGTAGATGTAATCTGGTATTACAGAAATTAGAAGAAATGGAATTATCTCAGTCGGATAAGGAACCAATAGCCGGACAAGCTTACTTCTTCAGAGGTTATATTTATTTTGAATTGATTCGTAAATTCGGAGACGTCCCATACATCGACCAGCCTTTAAAATTAACTGATGTAGAGGACATTACCCGTACATCTAAAGATGAGATCTACACCAAAATAATGGCCGACTTCGATAAAGCTTTCAGCTACTTACCAGAAGAATGGCCGGCTACACAGTGGGGACGCATAACCAAAGGTGCCGCTATGGCGATGAAAGCAAGAGCAGCTTTGTATTTTGGCAATTGGGAAACAGCGGCTACAGCTGCAAAATCTGTTATGGATCTAAATAAATATGATCTGTACGACAAAGAAAACACTGGAAAGTACCAAGAATTATTCTGGGAAAAGACAGACGGTTGTGAAGAAATTATTCTTGCAGTACAGTACAACGCACCTGATAAAACAAACTACCTAATTGGATGGGAATGCTTTCCGACAAAAGGTTGGGGTGGTTTGAATCCGACTCAAAGTCTGGTAGATGCATTCGAAGACAGTGAAGGAGCTCCTATCAGCAAATCTAAAATTTATTCAGAAAAAAATCCATTCGCTAACCGTGACCCTCGTTTAGAGGTTAACGTTTTACACGATGGTGAGGAAATGTATGGCGTGACAATTAAAGTAGCTCCACTAAAATCAAGTGGAAGCACTGGTATTGCACAGCATGGTGATGCTACAGCAACAGGATATTATCAACAGAAATGGCTTGACCCAAGTATTGACCCTCAATCAGCAGGTTGGGAAATGGGAAAAGATTGGGTAACTATCCGTTATGCAGAAGTTCTGTTAACCTATGCTGAGGCCAAAAATGAAGTTTCACCACTGGACGATTCTGCTTTTGAAGCTGTTAATCAGGTCCGTCGCCGCGTAGGTATGCCGGAATTACAAAAGACAGATGCAACCAAGCCGACTTACTGCGCGACTCAAGATGATCTTCGTCAGCGTATACGTAATGAATGGCGCGTTGAGTTTGCTCTCGAAGGAGGAAAGCGTCAATGGGATATTCGCCGTTGGGGTATTGCTAAAGATGTGTTGAACGCACCATTCCTTGGCATTAAATACAAAATGGTAGACGATGCGGTTAATGCAGATCCCAAAGATGGCGGAAAGGTATGTGTTCTGTACGAGGGTGACAATGTTAAACTGGCCGGTAGTAGATATGAAGACCATAATTATATCTACCCGATTCCTCAATCTGAAATTGATTTAAATCCCAAGTTAACTCAAAATCCGGGATATTAATATCTAACACACAAATTCACGGACTCTCTACATTTAAATGTTATAGAGTCCGTGAATTTTCCCATATTTAAGCAGCACTTATCATGAGAAAGTACTTCCCTTACATACTCTTCATTTTTCTTTTCTTTATTTATTTTCTCTGTTATCAGAGTGTGTTATCACATGTGATTTATTATCAGGAACAACATCATCTTTTTCTATATTCCAAAACTTTTTTTCTACAACAGATCCAGTCACAAGGATGGATGAGTTATCTGACAGCATTTATTATACAATTTTTTCACATACCTACTATAGGCAGCATTTTACTTGCAGGAATTTTAGCCCTCATATATTTACTGACTAACGATGCCATAAAAAAAATTACAGGGCACAATGATCTGCTACTGCTATCACTAATACCTTCTATATATTTGTTCCTCTATTCAATGACTGTCGACCATTCATTAACACCAATCATCGCTACCTTCCTGGGACTTCTGATTATGGGCCTTTTTCATCAAATCACAGTTCGCCCTTGGTCTTTTATCCGAAAAATTTATTCTCCACTTCCCCCCAACAATAAGTACCGTCTTTTAATATACAGCTTACTAATAGCAATTTACGCAGGCACTTCATTTTACTTTTTTGTCCAAACCTATAACATGAGTGAACACCGAATGATAATGGCGGAAAAGAGTGTAAAAGAAAAGAATTGGGAAAATGTACTGACACAAACCGAAAAATATATCAACTCGGGAAGAACCAACCAGTTGATCTCCTACTTTCACAACCTGGCTCTGTACCATACGGGAAAATTGCCTTATCAACTATTCGATTACCCACAAAAACTGGGAGTCAAGGCGCTATACTTCCCATGGAACAGCGATAGCCGTGAGAGTGAGTACGGACATTTTATATATGAAGACTTAGGGTACATCAACGAAGCACAGCGGTGGGAATTCGAAGCAATGGTGGTATGGGGAGAAACGGCACCCCATTTGCTTAACCTGGCACGATACAACATAGTAAACAAAAGACCTGAAGTGGCACAACGGTTCATCAATCTCCTGAAGCAGTCCCTCTTCTATAGGGGAGATGCCGAAGAATTGGAAAAACAACTTCATGCAGGCAGTGTACCGGGACTGCGCATGGCACTTGAAAACAATAAGGAACATCCCGCACGATTTGCAAACGTCATCAATATAGGACCGGAATTACAGTATCTGTGTGAGCAGGACACGACAAACAGAATGGCTTTTGAATACCTGATGAGTGACCTACTGCTGAGCAATAACATAGTACGCTTTGTGGATAACCTGAAGTTCATCAGGCACTTTAAATATCCGGAAATGCCACCCGCATACCAAGAAGCACTCTATATATACAAATTGGGAGTGGACGGGGAAACGTTTTCCAAATCAGGATTCAACGTCAGCGAAAACACCGAAAAGAGATTCCAAAGGTATTACAACCTGTATAAAAACAGGCAAATGCAGAGGCTGAAAGCGGAGTTTGGAAACACCTACTGGTATTACCTGAACTTCATCAGTCCGTATGGAGACAAAATCATAAGGAACTAATATGTAAAGACATGAAAACAATCTATATCCTTCTTATCACGGTTCTCAGCTGGAGCCTGCAGGCATGCACCGCCCAATGCGGCAAACCGGATGCCTGCACGGACAGTATTCCCCGTATATATCCCGATTATGCGGGAGTCACATTCCCGCTGAATATTGCACCTCCCAATTTCAGGATCGGGGAGAACGCGGATGCCTTCCAAACGGAAATTGGCACAGGGGAGACGGCGGACATCCTCTACACAAGCAAGAATCCCGAAGTGATTATACCGACAAAGAAATGGAAGAAACTTCTCCAAAAAGCCGCGGGAAAAGAAATATTCATCCGCATCACCCTGCTGAGGGGAGGGAAATGGACACGCTATGCGGATATCAAGGATACCATATCGAACGAACCGATAGATGAGTACCTGGTCTACCGGTTGCTGTACCCGGGATATGAACTATGGAACGAAATGGGGATTTACCAGAGAGACCTGACAGGTTATGAAGAGACTCCGATAGCGGAGAACCGAAATTTCGGCAAACAGTGCATCAACTGCCATACGTTCAATCAAAACTCTCCGGAAACCATGATGGTGCATGTGCGGGGAAAGTCGGGAGGGACACTGATATGCAAAAACGGGAAAGTGGAAAAGGTAAACACCAAACCGGAGGGATTCAAGAACGGGGGAACCTATGCGGCCTGGCATCCTTCAGGAAGATACATTGCATTCTCAATGAATGAGATACAGCAGTTCTTCCATTCATCGGGACAGAAACCCATAGAGGTATCCGACCTGGCTGCCGACCTGATAGTTTATGATACTGAAAAGAAAACATTCCTCACTGACTCCCTGATATGCGGGGAGCGGTATATGGAAACATTCCCCAACTGGACACCGGACGGGAAAACACTGTATTTCTGCCGGGGAAATGCTTATAAAGAGAAGATGCCGCTGGACAGTATCCGTTATGACCTGTGCAGGATAGGATTCGATCCGGAATCCGGTAAATTCAGTACGCCGGAGTGTGTGTACAGAGCCTCCGAACAGGGAAAAAGTATCTCTTTCCCAAGGGTTTCTCCCGATGGTAAATACCTGATGTTCACCCTGTCGGATTATGGAAACTTCTCCATCTGGCATCCGGAAAGCGAACTTTGTCTGTTGACAATGGATACAGGAAAAATACGGCTTTTAAATGAAGTGAACAGCAACGACGTGGAGAGTTTCCATACATGGTCATCATCCGGACGCTGGTTTGTTTTCAGCAGCAAACGGTTGGACGGGCTTTGGGCTCGCCCTTTCTTTGCCAGTTTCGATCCGGAAACCGGAAAAGCGGGGAAACCCTTCCTGATGCCCCAAAAAGATCCGGACTTTTATGACACGTTCACTAAAACTTATAATCTGCCGGAACTGATTAAACAACCCGTAAGAAACGGAAATGAAATGATAGAAGCTATACATTAATTTAACACACTTTATTCTAAAAGAGAGGGCTTTCTATTTTGCAATAAGCCCTCTTTTTTAGAACTTTGCAACATCACTCAATAAACATTTAATTCAGAAAAAACACATGAAAAACATTTTCCTTACCATGAGCCTGGGTATAGGACTGCTTTTTCCTTGCAAGCTACATGCCCAAAGCCAGTACCCATTTCAGAACACGACATTATCCACTGAAGAAAGAGTAGACGATCTTATCAAACGAATGACTCTGGAAGAAAAAATCGACCTACTTTCCGGATACAATGATTTCTATCTGCACCCCTGCGAACGATTAGGAATACCGGCATTCAAACTGGCCGACGGTCCGCTGGGCGTTGCATCCTGGGGATTATTCGGACGCGCCACCGCATTTCCATCAGCACTTTCGCTAGCTGCCTCTTGGAATAAAAATCTGGCAGAGAAAACAGGAGCAATGTATGCTCAGGAATGGCGTGCAAGAGGTATTCATTTTCTCTTAGCTCCCGGAGTTAACAACTATCGGGCTTCAAAAGGAGCCCGTAATTTTGAATATTTTGGTGAAGATCCTTATCTGGCATCCGAGATGGTAGTCCCCTTTATAAAAGCAGTGCAAGACGGAGGAGTCATTGCTACCATCAAACATTTCGCAGCCAACGATCAAGAATTTGACCGATACACCGTCAGTACCGAAGTATCCGAACGTGCCTTACAGGAAATCTATCTGCCTCCCTTCAAAGCTGCTGTGCAAAAAGCAGGTGTCAAGGCTGTCATGACGGGTTATAACCTAGTGAACGGAGTATATTGCACTGAAAACAAACATCTGATCGATATTTTAAAGAAAGACTGGGGCTTCAAAGGCATGTTAATGTCTGACTGGGCATGTACCTATTCCGCCGAAAATGCCGCAAACTACGGTTTGGATCTTGAGATGGGCAGCAATGACTGGTTCACCCGTAAAGAACTTCTCCCACTTGTCAAAGAAGGAAAGGTTACAGAAGAAGTAATCAATGATAAAGTGCGCCGCATCTATGGTGCCTGTATTTCAATGGGATTTTTCGACAGGCCTCAGCAAGACACCGATATTCCGACTTTTAATCCTCAAGCCAATCAGATGGCTCTGAATACCGCTTGTGAAGGAATCATCCTGTTAAAGAATGAACAGAATACCTTACCGATCCACCGCCCCAAAGTGATAGCTGTGATCGGACCGACTGCCAATCCGGCTATCGTTTCGGATAGAATATACAATGTAAACAGCATCGTTTACGGTGGTGGGGGAAGTTCAAAAGTTCATCCCTGGTATGTAGTTTCAGCGTTAGAAGGTATCCGTCAGGAGTTTCCGGAAGCAACCGTACTTTACACGGAAGGAATATCCAACCAATTCAAACCCCGCTTATTCCGTAACAGTAAATTCCGTACGAAAGAAGGTAAACCCGGACTGGAAGCGAGCTATTATGCACTATCTTCCGACACTTCTGCCACACTCTCGGATAAAATGATCCAACAACAAGCAGTAGCGGCAGGAAGAACTGTAAGTGTTAATCAATCGGCCGACCGAACTATAGAAACCGATAAAGAAGAAAGCGGATTGATTCTCCGCCGCACCGACCGCACGGTAAATTATGAATGGTGGGGATATCCTTTCAACGAAAGTAAATTGGGAAATGATTATCGGGTGTGCTGGGAAGGATATGTAGATGTCGAGAAAACAGACAGTATCCGATTCTTTGTCGACGCACAAGGTGCCTATCGTTTATGGATAGACGGAACATTAGCATTGGATGCCTCTCAATCTCAATCATTCGATGTTCGCAATACCGCAATTTCCGCAAAAAAAGGGGATGCCAAACATATTCGGCTGGAGTTCTGCAACCAACGCAGTACACCGGCAGAGATCCGGATGGGATATGCTTATCAAAGTGATATTGACTTTTCTGAAGCGAAACGACTGGCTGCCAAAGCCGATCTGGTGGTTTTCTGTGCCGGACTGGATGGCAGTATCGAACTGGAAGGGCGCGACCGTCCTTTCGACCTGCCTTACGGACAAGATATGTTAATTCAGGAACTGGTAAAAGTAAATCCTAAGTTGATAGTTGCCATCCATGCAGGAGGCGGAATAAACATGACCCGATGGATCGATCAGGTGCCTGCGGTAGTACACGCCCTCTATCCGGGGCAGGAAGGCGGACATGCTTTAGCTCATATTCTTTCGGGTAAAGTGAATCCGTCAGCCAAGCTGCCATTCACTATCGAGAAAAGATGGGAAGACTCACCTGCCTGCGGTCATTACGATGAAACTCGCAAGGAAAAGAAAGTGTATTATACAGAAGGAATATTCACCGGTTACCGTGGATACGATCAAAAAGGTATCGAACCCCTTTTCCCTTTTGGATTCGGTCTTTCGTATACCACCTTTGACTATTCGGGCCTCAACATCCGTATGACGGATAAAAAACAGAAGCAACTCGTCGTTTCATTCACCGTAACCAATACCGGACAGCGAGACGGATATGAAGTCGCTCAACTTTATGTACGCGACATGCAATCTAAAGAGCCACGTCCCTTGAAAGAATTAAAAGGTTTCGACAAGGTATATCTGAAAGCAGGAGAAAGCAAACAGATAGAAATCGGTTTGAGTGAAGACGCATTCCAGTATTTCAACGCCAAACAAAACCGATGGGTATTTGAAAAAGGTGAATTTGAAATTCTAGTAGGCGCCTCCTCTAAAGACATCAGACTGGCAGAGAAAATAAAAATGTAGTATTTATCAGAAGGAAGGCGTGTCGGAACTCACTACAGAGGACACAGAGTAGCACAGAGTGAATTTCCCGTCATTGGTTATCAACACTCTTAATCTGTGATAATCCGTGGTGAATACGAGTTTCGACACACCTTTCTTCTTTGCTGTCTTCCTTTTATCCTTTCTTTACCTTTTTATATTCCCTGGGAGACATTCCCATTATCTGGCTGAACAGCCGTGAAAAATAATAAGCATCTTCAATACCCACTCTATAACAGACCTGATTCACTTTCATATCGGTAAAATCGAGAAACTGACAGGCTTTCTGAATCTTAATCTGATTAAAATAACTCAATGGGGCATATCCTGTACGCTTCAAAAACAGATTAGAGAAATATGAGGATGAATACCCCGTGTAATCAGCCAGCTCGGCTAAAGTCAGCTTCTTGCCCAGATTCTCCTTCATATAATGAATAGCTGCATTTACAGGATCTTCTTCTCCTGCCGGACGATGCTCTGAAAAAGCCTCCCGATACTCTCTGAGATAGCGCAATGATCCCAAATAATGATGGAATACAGAGCTGGCATATGAAAGATTCTCCAAGCTATACCCCATCTTCAGTACCCGAAAGATCTCCTCAAACAGTTCTGTCCGGTAACTAATACGCGAATGCATTCCCGGTTTTATATCCGTGAGCCTACAGGTACGATGCGTACAATAAAGCGGAGCAAGTGTTCCTCCGAAGTGAATCCAGTAAATTGTCCATGGTTCCTTTTCATCAGCGCCATACGCATGAGGAAGTCCTGCAGGAAGTATAAAGTATTGGTTAGGCACTACCGGGTGTTTCTGCCCATCGAGACTGAACCATCCCCTACCCTCCGTACAATAGATAAACACATACTGGTCAATCGGAGTTTCCCGCTCCCGAAAGTGATTATAAGCCTTTGGATAATAGCCTATATCGGTTATATAGAGTATAGAAGTTGCAGGATCAGTCTTCATACGTTGCACAATGGCAGGAGGCAACACCAATGCCTGTTCGCCCAGAAAGCCGTCTTTTTGTTTTGCCATACTAATAAGATTCATCGGTTCACGTCACAAATATAGAGATAAAAAAGAAATATAGTCCATCTTTTTAATCGGTTTCTCTATTTATTTCTATTCTCAAACCCGCTTACTTTGCAATATCAATTAAACCATTTAATAACATGAAACAGACACGAGGCTATTTACTACTTATCTGCATCGTCTCAGCCATGGGCGGATTACTGTTCGGCTATGATTGGGTTGTTATCGGAGGAGCTAAAATCTTCTATGAACCTTTCTTTGGTATTGAAAACTCTGCGGCTCTACGTGGCTGGGCTATGAGCAGCGCACTGATAGGCTGCCTGGCAGGAGCCTTGCTCTCAGGAATCTGGAGCGACAAATACGGACGCAAAAAGATGCTTGTCATAGCCTCATTCCTGTTTGCACTTTCGGCTTGGGGTACGGGAGCAGTCGATCATTTTTCCTACTTCATCTTCTATCGCATTGTAGGAGGATTGGGCATCGGCATCGCATCCAACATTTCTCCCGTATATATTGCAGAGGTATCTCCTGCCCATGTACGCGGCAAATTCGTATCGCTCAACCAGCTCACCATCGTATTAGGTATCTTATTTGCACAATTGGCCAACTGGCAAATCGGGGAATACTACACACAAGGTTCCGATATACTCAGCGAAACAAGTGTGCAATGGGCCTGGCGATGGATGTTCTGGGCAGAACTGATCCCGGCAGGAATTTTCTTCCTGTTATCGTTCACCATCCCCGAAAGTCCCCGTTGGCTGGCTACCGTCCATCAACAGGAGAAAGCACAAAAGACACTGACACGCATCGGAGGGGAAACGTATGCCCGCCAAACCCTGGAAGAACTGAACCAACTCACTCAATCTCAAGGCAACCGGCAAAACAACGAATGGAAATCGGTCTTCCACCCGGAAATGCGCAAAGTACTGATCATTGGAATCGTTCTGGCCATATTCCAGCAATGGTGCGGCATTAATGTTATCTTCAATTATGCCCACGAGATCTTTTCATCAGCCGGATATGCCGTTTCCGATGTACTGATGAACATCGTAGTGACCGGGATTACTAATGTGATATTTACGTTCGTCGCCATCTATACGGTAGACAAATGGGGACGTCGTACACTGATGCTGATCGGTTCGGCAGGATTAGCGCTGATTTACCTTATATTGGGAACCTGCTACTTCCTGGATGTAAACGGTTTACCCATGCTTCTACTGGTGGTACTTGCCATCGCTTGCTATGCTATGTCACTTGCCCCGGTAGTCTGGGTGGTGTTATCCGAAATCTTCCCCGTGAAAATACGAGGTATGGCTATAGCCATCTCTACCTTCTTCCTTTGGGTGGCTTGTTTCATACTGACCTATACCTTCCCGGTATTGAATGAAAGTATAGGTGCCGAAGGAACTTTCTGGCTATACGGTGGTATCTGCCTGGCCGGATTCCTGTTCATACGCCAAAACCTGCCCGAAACAAAAGGGAAAACACTGGAAGAAATAGAAAAAGAATTAATCAAATAATACATAGAACAAGATGAAAGAAAGTGTTAATGTATGGGAGGAAGACATCCTGCTCCCTACCTATGGCATCGGACGCCCTGAGAAAAACCCGATGTTCCTGGAGAAACGTGTCTACCAGGGAAGCAGCGGAGTCGTATATCCGTATCCGGTCATCGAGAAAATTGAAGATACCTGCGAAGAGAAAAGTTATCATGCCGTATGGCTGGAGAACGAATACATCAAAGTCATGATCCTGCCCGAACTGGGAGGACGTATTCAAATGGCATTCGACAAGGTGAAACAACGGCATTTTATCTATTACAATCACGTAATAAAGCCGGCACTGGTAGGACTCACCGGTCCCTGGATCTCCGGAGGCATTGAGTTCAACTGGCCTCAACATCACCGTCCCAGCACCTTCTTGCCGGTGGACTACAGCATCGAACGATGTAAAGACGGAAGTGTCGTTGTATGGGTAAGCGAACGGGAACGGATGTTCGGTCAAAAAGGAACAGCCGGATTTACACTCCGCCCGGGACGTGCCGTACTCGAGATACAAGGAAAAATTTCCAACCCGACTCCGCTTCCACAAACTTTCCTTTGGTGGGCCAATCCGGCCGTAGCGGTCAATGACTGCTATCAGTCAGTATTCCCGTCGGATGTCAACGCTGTATTCGATCATGGAAAACGGGACGTGTCTCGTTATCCTATTGCTACCGGAACCTACTATAAAATGGATTATTCTGCCGGCGTAGATATTTCCAGATATAAAAATATTCCCGTACCGACCTCCTACATGGCAATCCGGTCTAACTATAATTTTGTAGGCGGGTACGAAAATGATACACAGGCAGGTGTCCTGCATGTGGCCAATCATCACATATCTCCCGGAAAAAAACAATGGACTTGGGGAAACGGGGATTTCGGACAGGCATGGGACCGCAACCTGACTGATGCTGACGGTCCGTACATAGAACTGATGACCGGAGTCTATACGGACAATCAACCGGACTTCAGTTGGTTGCAACCTTATGAAGAGAAGACTTTTACCCAATACTTCATGCCCTATCGGGAATTGGGAGTTGTGAAAAACGCCTCCTCCGAACTCTTAATGAATCTGGAAACCGAAGGAGAAGAATGTCGTTTGAAGCTGTTTGCCACCTCGGCTCAGCAAGGATTACGCATCGTAGTCCGTCAAGCGGGTGTTATACGCTTTGAGGAAATCCGTAGCCTCTCGCCTGAACAAATATTCGACCGGCTGATCCCCATAAATGATCTTCACGAAGCGGAAGTCATTATCTACGATACCAACGGACGAAAAAAGCTAAGTTGGAAGGCCGAACCGGAAACAATCAAAGCAGTTCCGGAAGCAGCCAAACCCGCCCTTGCACCGGAAGAGATCAAAACCAACGAAGAACTCTATCTGACCGGACTGCATCTGGAACAATATCGTCATGCCACTTATTGCCCGACCGACTATTATCGGGAAGCGCTCCGCCGAGACAATGGAGATGCACGTTGCAACAACGCCATGGGACTATGGCTGATACGCAAAGGAGAGTTTGCGCAGGCTGAACCATATCTTCGGAATGCCATTGCCCGACTCACCGAAAAGAATCCTAACCCCTATGATGGAGAAGCTTTCTATAACCTCGGACTTGCTCTAAAATTTCAGGGAAAAGATGATGAGGCCTACGATTCGTTCTATAAATCGTGTTGGAACGCGGCATGGCAAGACGCAGGCTACTATTCGCTGGCCCAGATCTCCGTGTCCCGCAGCAATTGGGAAGAAGCTCTCGAAGAGATTGAAAAATCCCTTCTCCACAACTGGCACAATCTGCGCGGACGCCATCTGAAAGCAATCATACTCCGCCATCTCGAACAAAAAGAGGAGGCTCTTGCCTGGATAGAAGATTCCCTGAAGACAGATGCATTCAACTTCGGTTGCCTGTTCGAAAAATACCTGATCACCCGGGATGAAACAGTATTGATCCAACTTCGGAACCTAATGAAACGTGGAGCACCCGATTACGAAGCACTCGTGCTCGACTATACTTCTGCCGGACGATTTGAAGAAGCACTGGCTGTAGCCGAACTTGCCATTGCCCAACCTGTCGGTGAACAGACACTCTTACATTATTACAAGAGTTGGTGCCTGATCCGTCTAGGAAAAACAGCCGAAGCACAAATAGCCATTGCCACTGCCGAAAAAGAACCGGCCGATTATTGTTTCCCCAATGCCCTGGAAGCGATAGAAGCCCTTCAGTGTGTAGTCGACTTTGCAGGAAAAGCCCCCAAAGCACTTTATTACCTGGGAAATCTATGGTATGATAAACGCCGGTATCCCACTGCCATCGCAGCCTGGGAGCGCTCTTCGCGCGAAGACGAGACATTCCCCACCGTATGGCGTAATCTGTCACTGGCTTACTTCAACAAAATGAACCGTCCGGACGAAGCTGTCGCCTTACTGGAAAAAGCATTCCGCCTGGATCACACGGATGCCCGTGTACTGATGGAACTGGATCAATTGTACAAACGGCTGAACCGTCCGCACATAGAAAGACTGTGCTTTCTGGAACAGCACATAGATATCGTAATGACCCGTGACGACCTGTATCTGGAATACGTCACTTTACTGAACCAAACCGGGCAATATCGGGAAGCAATCCGACGGATCGACCAAAGAAAATTCCATCCGTGGGAAGGAGGAGAAGGTAAAGTACCCGCACAATATCAGCTGGCACGCCTGGAACTGGCAAAGGAGTTGATAAACCGGAAAAAATATGATGACGCACTCGCCTTAATAGATGAATGCTACATATACCCGACCCATCTAGGTGAAGGGAAACTACCGGGGGCACAGGAAAATGACTTCAATTATTACAAAGCATATATCCTGCAACAACAAGGGAGACCGGAAGAGGCTCACAGCCTGTTCGTCAAAGCCTGTTCGGGAAACAGCCAGCCAGCCGCTGCCATGTATTACAACGACCAGAAACCGGATAAAATATTCTACCAAGGACTGGCATACCGGAAATTAGGAGAGGAAGAAAAGGCACGCAGCCGGTTCAACCAATTAATTACTTATGGAGAAGAACACCTCTTCGACCAATTCAAGATG
>ERZ1673697.2423-NODE-2423-length-16539-cov-5.508311_pt1 | contig 16539 bp, 7 predicted proteins | sample MGYA00580227_ERZ1673697 | MGnify/ENA primary metagenome ERZ1673697 (study PRJEB41218, sample SAMN15661759) | gut metagenome | host: Homo sapiens | place: Canada: London | collected 2015-08-20/2019-03-30 | study: EMG produced TPA metagenomics assembly of...
CAAGCTGCTGACGATTCTGGATCAAAACTTCTGATCCTTCTCCTTTTACCTCTTTCTTTGGGCACACCCCTACAGCCTCCAGGCTGTGGGCGGTGTGCCCTATTTTTACCCAAAATTGTCCGTGTTTTGGTCGAATCTTGGTAAGCGTAAATCCTGCCATCGTGCAAAAACTCCGGCTCCGAGATGGAACTCAGAGCCGGAGCTGTCATGCAGCCTCTGTCGGCGATTGAATTGAAAAGTCTAAGGAGTCGGATATTGCCTGTATTGGACCGGCGTCATTCCGGTTTCCCGGCGGAAGACTTTTGAGAAGTAGCTGGGGGATTGGAAACCGCATTCCATGCAGATCTGCACCACATTTTTGTGGGGATTCTGCAGCTGCTGTTTTGCCTGGGCGATCCTGTACTGTAGAAGATAGCTGATCGGAGAGTCATTCATATATCTCCGAAAGCAGCGTGCTGCTTCGCTTTTTCCAATTGCAGCAGCTGAGGCGATGCTTGCTAGCGTAATGGGATGCATATAGTTCCTGTGGATATAGGTTAGCATTTTCTGGATTCGAATTTGCTGCGTGGCCTCTTTGTTAAGAATTGGAATTCTCGGCACTGCGGAAAGGTTCCCATACAGGATCTGCCAAATCCGGGTCAGTTCCTCATGAACCCGCATTTCAAAGCAATCTACCGTGAGATCTGCATTAGACAGATATGAAACTGGCGTTGACTCATACGATCCCAATTTTCCATAGCGCTGGCTCAGGGAGAAGATGATATCGAGATGGGCAAGTATTTCTTTCTGCCACGGAATCCCATGCTCCAAGGCAATATAAGGCATGGTTCCGTCCCGAATAATCGGGTCCACATATTTTTCTTGGACAGTACTTGCAATCGGTGCGATTAGTCCGTCCCCAAAAACGATGTTCGGGCAAATGCATTGATCTTCGGGGTGTATCTGCTGATAGCTGTGAAGCACATTGGCGTTTATCAATATGCCTTCTCCACTTTTCAGTCTCACCGGCCGGTTCCACACCTGAATCTCTATCTCGCCGCCATAGGCTATGACAAACTCCAGTTCGGAATGCCAATGCTGGGGAACAAATTGGTTGTCATATCGATACAGCGCATCTGCGTAGTACTGAAAGGGAAAAGACTCCGTTCCGTGCTGTGTTTTCTCCCGCAAATCAGCCTCCAAAGGCATCTGGTCCGCACGCATCCCCACCCCTCCCAGCGCAAATTTAGTTTGGGAACATTGTAGCATATCCTGGGAAGGTAATCAATTGTAAAAATCCAGGAGTCGCTTAATATAATGCTGTCTGCCTCCCTACCTGAAAAGAGCTAGAGGACGAGTATTCCACTACGGTTTCAATGTGCGTACCGGAAACAACGCCTGGGATGCATGTGGAAATAAAAGCTTGAAAGGAGAAAACACACAAATGAAGGAAAAACAGTGCACGCGGCTTTTATCCTTCGTGCTGGTGATTGCTATGGTGCTATCTCTGTGCCCAACCATTGCCTTTGCCGGTACGACGCTGCCCTATCAGGGAGAGAGCGCCCAAGGGCAGAATGAGCCAACATCTCATGGATACAGGGCGGAGGATCTGCTGTCCTGGGATCCTGCCACCGATCCCGATGCAGAGCTCACGCGGGCCCGGGTTCCGCTGCAGAATCGGATTGAGGCTGTTGCTGCCACCCAGGCCAACCCCAGCCTGAACCCGGAGGTACAGTACCTGACCCTGGCCGGTGACTATGGGAACGCCTTTTTTGGCGGCACTTCCTATACCAACGAGTTCAGTGAATATTGCTTTAACTTCTGGCAATACATAGATGTATATGCCCCCTGGCACGGGCAGACGCCTGCCACCACACCCGAATCTCTGTGGGATGTGGAAAGTGAGCGCGAGTTCAACGGCAAGGGAACTCCCTTTGAGTTTGGCATGATGAACCTGCCCAACGCGGCCTATACCAACGCAGCCCACAAAAACGGCGCGCTGTCTCTGGGTTGTATCTTCCTGCCCCGGGCTTACCAGTCCTGGCGGACGCTGATCCAGCGGGATGAGGACGGCGGTTTCCCTTACGCAGAAAAACTCATTGAAATCGCGGAGTATTACGGCTTCGACGGTTGGTTTGTCAATCTGGAAGGCGCGGATGCTCCCTCCGGCAAGGCAAAAACCGAACTGCAGGCCTTTTTAAAAACCCTGCGGGACGCCGGTCAATATATTCAGTGGTACGATGCCGCAGGAAGCATCAATGAAAGCTATCTGGATTCCGGCGCTGCGGATTCCCAGTTTTTGGACTATGGCTGGACAACGGAGCATGCGAAGGAAGAGGTCGAGAAGTACGGCTATGGAGCCGTGTTTGGCGGTTACGAAGCTGGTGGCGACCGCTGGGGCAACCGCAATAGCTTTTCTAAAATGTGGAGCAACGATCAGGTGATTGCTTCGATCGCATCCCTCGGCACCGACTTTGTTCACCACGGCCTTGACGAGGATTTTGCAGACAAACAGCGGTTCCGCCGGGAAGAGGACGAGTATCAATGGATGACCTTTGTGCGGGAGCGGGCTTGGTTCACCGGCTCCTCCGGGGATCCCACAGATAAAACCATTTCCAGCAATGCTGAGGTTGGTATTACCAACAATATCATGCCGGGTATTGCCAGAATGATCACAGAGCGCTCTGTGGTATCCGGTGATGCATTTACTACCAATTTCAATACCGGACACGGTCTGGTCTATGCCCAAAATGGTGAGATATCCAACAGCCATGAATGGGCAAACCTCAACCTTCAGGATATTCTGCCTACCTGGCAGTTCTGGTTTGAGACCGCCGGCTCCAAGCTGGGTGCGGAATTTGACTATGGCACGCAATATCAGCGATATTTGGAGGATGGAACGCCAACCGCCTTCGATTTCGACCTGGTGGACCCCTACAAAGGCGGCTCCTCCCTGGCGGTCTACGGCAAGGTGGACGCCAAGAACTTCATGCACCTGTATAAGACCGATCTGGATGTGACTTCCTCCAGCAAGCTGGATGTCACCTTTCAGAAAACCTCCTCCGACAATGTGGCCATGAGCCTGGGCGTGGTCCTGGCCAAGGACATTGACGCCAAGACCGACACCTACACCGTGACCGAGCTGCCCATTGAGAACACCACTGCGGCTTCTGATGGCTGGGTGACGGCCACTGTGGACCTGTCCGCCTACGCCGGCGAGAAGATCGCCATGCTGGGCCTGTACTTCGATGGCGAGGCTGAGAACTATCAGATGCACATCGGTCAGCTGAAATACGCCTCCGGCAAGGACCTGACGCCCGACGTACCCACCGGCCTGACCATTGACAAGGCCTATGACACCAATGAGATGGTGGTCTCCTGGGATCTGGGCGATTACGACACCGTAAAGCAGTACAACGTCTATGCCGTGATCAACGGGGTTGAGCAGTACATGGGCGGTATCTACGACGAGATCTACTACATCAAGAACATCTATGACGCCCAGGGCGTCGTGACCATCAAGGTGACTGCAGTCGGCGCCGATGGCTCCGAGTCGGAAGCCGCCACTGCGACCTACGATTACAGCAAGGCTGTCACCGGCCTGACTGTAGAGGCGGCCGATGGCGCCCTGACCGTCAGCTTCACCCCTGCAGACAGCAGCGCAGCCACGGACATCTCCGTCTATGTGCCCGCCACCGGCAAGATCTATACGGCCCAGGCCGCTGCCGGCGAGACCAGCGCGGTTGTGGATGTACCCGCCGGCGCCGAGGCAGACGGCAAGGAATATGAGATGCAGGTGACCCCCGTGGGCGGCTCCGCCAAGGCCTACGACGGCGAGCTGGACGACAGCTACTGCGTACCCTACGACGGCCCCATGACCGGTCACAAGTTGACGTCACCCGTCGCCTGCGCCGACTGGTATGCCATGGACTTGACCTATACAACACCAAAGGGCTACGGTAGCGACAGCTATACCAGAGGCATCCGGAGCCACAGGGAGAGCAACAACGACTGGGCCGCCTTCCAGTTGCTGCCCGACAGCATGACCAGCCTGACAGTGACCCTTACAGATTACAAGGGAAACCGGTCTGAGCCTGTGACCTATGACTTTATCAGTGGCGAGCCTGTGGACCTGGATGGTCCGGTGGGCGCTACGCACGTCCCTGACGAGGCGCTCCGCACTGCACTTCAAGAGCAGGCGGGCGAAACCTACCGGGAAGTCTTGGCATATTCCGGCCCTCTGGACCTGTCCGGATTGCCAGTTAAGAGCCTGGAGGGCCTGACCCTGATTCCCGGAATCACAGAATTGAACGCCTCTGGAACAGATCTGACCGCCATTACCTCTGATATGCTACCCAAGGAGCTGAGTTCCCTGAATCTGACCGACTGTATCGCGCTGGTCGATGTGGAGCTAAAGACGTGGCCGGACCTGACTGTTACCCTCTCCGGCTGTGAAAACCTGGAGAATCTGTACCTGCCCGGTACCCAGATGACATCCTTGGACATTTCGGATCTGACAAAGCTGCATAACTTCGACATCAGCGGCAGCAACATCCATACACTGACCCCTGCTGAGGGCGATGACGCATATGCGAACGCCTATTTGTGGGATTGGAGCGGCTCCAAACTGGATCTGACCGGCAATACAGCCGAAGGGGCCTTGAAGGCAGCCATGGAACACTATTTTGACACAACAGAAATACCGGAAGAGATCAGCAAGCTGGAAAGCTGCCTGTACGCGAAGGACGAGCCCTACATGACGATCTCAGAGGGCAAGTATATGGAGCTGGATATGGGGAGCGTACAACCCGTCACAAAGCTGGTTTTTGCGGATTATGGCGACTGGTATGACTTCTATAATCTGGTGGAGGGCAGCATTCTGACGTCTGTGGATGGGGAGACCTTCACCACCGCCCTGGTGTTTGGAGATCTTTCTCCCAGTGCCACAGAACTGGTACTGCCGGAGACGGTCCATGCAAGATATGTCCGGCTGGTTATGGATACACAGATGTGCATGCTGTCTTCTCTTCAGGTGTGGGGCTATGGCCCTGCCGAACAGGGCTTCCGCTATGGCGGTCAGCGGCCTGTAGTGGTGCGGGATGACGTGGGGGAGCTGGAGGTTCCCCAGGACGGCGCTGTGTATCAGCTTCTGGAGCTGCTGGATGAGAGCTATGCCCAGGCCCACACCCCGGGAGGAAACAAGCTATCTGCATTGCTGGATGCAGACTGGGTGGATGCAGAATATCTGGCCTTGGAATCCGCATCTCCAGCGGGTGTGCGGGTGTCCATTACGGATTCTCAGGGAAATGCTTACACCTTCGGCAGCGGAGAAAACACCCTGGGAGAGCTGGATACCGATACCAATGTGGCGTTGCATGCAGGCTCAATTATGGTCTCCCGGAGCTCCTATCATGGATCCCCCAATCAGCTGTTCAATGGGAATCACGCAGATCTCTGGTATGTCTATGGCAACAGCGGTTGGGTAGGCTTTGTGCTGGAGCGCCCCGCCGTGGTGGGTCAGTGGTATGTTGCCCACGCCGGTATGGCAGGCTCCATGTATGCCTCGTACAATGCCAAGGACTATCGCCTCCAGGCTCTGGATCCGGATTCCGGCATTACGGAAGAGGCTTTTATGGCCATGTCTGACGTGCAAAAAACCTTGACCCTGACGAACGGCGGCTATTGGAAAGACCTGGATATTGTCACTGACAACACAAGCAGTGAGGTCACCCGGGAAATTGCAGCGGAGAATCTGACGCAGGCTCAGGTTTACCGCCTGTATGTGGACCGCGCACCCAGCCTGATGGGCATGTGTGAAGTGGAGCTTTATGCATACACCGGACTACTGGGCGCGGATAACAACGGCCTGCTGTGCGCCGATCAGGCGGATGTCTATCAGGTTTCCTATACGAAGAGCAAAGAGGAAATTGCATCTACCACCGTCACAGTGCGGATTCCCACAGTGGAGGAGGTTGAAGAGCGGATCAATGCCATTGGCACTCCCATCACCGCGGAAAGCAAGGCTGTTATTGACATCGCCCGGACTTCCTATGACAACCTGCCTGCGGATCAGAAAGAGCTGGTTTCCAATTACGGGACCCTGGAAGCTGCCGAGGCCGCTTATTTGGCACTGGCTGACCAGGTGGAACTGCTGATTGACGGGATTGGTTTCGTGACCCTGGAGAGCAAGGAAGCGCTCAAGGCTGCCCGCGCCGCCTACGACGCCCTGCCCGAGGAGCTGAAGGCTCTGGTTGCCAATTATGAAACGCTGCTGAAGGCTGAGCAGGCTTACGCCTACCTGACGGAGGTGGACGATCTGCTGAAGCAGGCTGGAGATGCTGCCGCCGCTGCTGAAGCCGCTCAGAAGGCTGCCGAAGTTGCCCAGGCCAAAGCTGAGGCCGCGCAGGCTGCCGCTGAAGTTGCTCAGGCTGAGGCTGAGAAAGCCCACAAGGCCGCTGAAGCTGCCGCCGCCGAGGCGGGCGAGAACCGCGAGGCCGCCGAGGCCGCCCAGCAGAAGGCCGAAGAGGCTCAAGCCAAGGCCGAGACTGCGCAGGCCGCTGCCGAAGCCGCCCAGGCAGAGGCTGAGAAGGCGCAGGAGAGCGCCAAGACTGCTCAGAAGGCTGCCGAGTCCGCTGCCGCCGCTGAAGAATCCAACAAGGCCGCTGCCGCCGAGGCTGCTAAGGCTGCCGAGGAGGCCCGCGCCGCTGCCGAGTCCGCATCTGCTGCAGCCGGCTCCGCTGCTGAGGCCGCTGCATCTGCCGCAGAAGCTGCCGCTTCCGCCACTGCCGCCGCCGAGGCTCAGGTAAAGGCCCAGGCCGCTCAGGCCGCCGCTGAGGGAGCCGCCCGCATCGCTGCCGAGGCCCAAACCAAGGCCGAAGAGGCGCAAAAGAAGGCCGAAGAAGCTGCCGCCTCCTCCGCTGAGGATAAGGAAGCCGCTGAGAAGGCCGCTGCCGAAGCCCAGGCTGCCCAGGAGGCTGCTGAAGCGGCCCAGGCCGCTGCTGAGGACGCCCAGGCTGCCCAGGAGGCTGCCGCCCAGTCCAACAAAGAAGCCGCAGCTTCCGCCGCCCAGGCTGCCGAGTATGCCCAGAAGGTTGCCGAAATGTACGCCGAGATCGTGGAGATCAAGGCTGAGATGGTAGACTACCTGGCCAAGGCTCAGGTCGCCGCTGAGGAAGCGGAGGAAGAGCGCAAGAAGGCTGAGGAGGCACAAAAGCAGGCCGAGGAGGAGCGCAAAAAGGCAGAAGAGGCCCAGAAGAAGGCCGAGGAGGCCGCCCTGGCTTCCGCCAAGTACCGTGCGCTCATTGAGCTGGCCGCTGTGGACACCAGCGCATACAATGCCGAGCAGAAGGAAGCCGCCAAGGCCATCCTGGCTGAGGCCCGGGAAGCAATCGATGCCGCTGTCACCACCGAGGAAGCGGATAAGGCTCTGGAGACTGCTCTGGCTGCTTTGGCCGAGGTTGAAAAGCTGATCTGTGCTTCCGACCTATTCACGGACGTGGCACAGGAGGCCTGGTATCACAAGGGTGTGGACTTCATGGTCCGCAACACCTATATGAACGGCGTCTCCGAGACCATCTTCTCCGTAAATGGCAAGGTCACCCGCGGTCAGGTGGTAACCATCCTGTACCGCATCGCCGGCATGCCCAGCGTGGAAGGTCTGGAGAACCCGTTCCAGGATGTGTCTGCTGGAAAGTTCTATACCAATGCCGTGACCTGGGCGTTCAACGAAGGCATTGTCATGGGTACCAGCGAGACCATCTTCGCCCCCGATGTCTCCATCACCCGTGAGCAGATTGCAGCCATTCTCTACCGTTACGACGGCGAGAATACGGTGAAGGAGGACAACCTGTCCGACTTCAGTGATGGCACCAACGTCTCCAACTTTGCCAAGGATGCCATGAACTGGGCTGTGGCCAACGGCCTAATCAACGGCATCGGCACCGGCGAGACCGCCACCCTTAGCGCCAAAACCACCGCAACACGCAGCCAAATCGCTGTAATTTTGATGCGCTACCTGACAGAAGGCTGAGATCTGCCGAAACGCGGAATCTCAATGACTGCATAATACTTAGGACTGCGGCATTCCCTTCTGCCGCAGTCCTTCTTACGTAAAATTAAAAAATAAGAATAATTAAAAATTATGATACAAAAAGCAACTTAAAAGCTACTACCTCCACCGGTAACAGCGATGAGAATTTCAAATACAATGGAGCAGACCTGATCAAGCAGACTGCGGGTGGCTACGGCTCCTATACCTATGATTATGATAGCGCCCACAACATGATCAAAGCCACCAACGACAATGTCAGCGTCACGGCTACTTATGATGATGCAGGCAACAGCACCGGCACAAGACTGCAAAAGAGCGACAAAACAGGCGTCTATTTGCAGACTTCGGCCACATATACAGCCAATCAGGATCATACGGCCAGCGTGACCGACGCCAACGGTGGAACAACCACCTTCGGGTATGACAGCCTGGGGCGCAATACATCCACCAGTACACCCATTGATACCGGAGTGACTTCCACCACCAACTATACCTATGTTTCCGGAACAGACCGGCAATACCGGACTTCCAATTCCAGCGGTGCTGTGCTATACTATGGGTATACCAATGGCGTCCAAACCGAGGCCAGCCGTTATTCCTCCAACAGCCAGGCTCGTCCGTGGCAGCGGTACCACCTGACTTTGGATGCATGGGGTAATACCACCAAGATCCAAGTCCAAAGCGGCACCGGCACAACGGTCACTTCTTGGCTTACAGGCACAACCTTGGCCAGCTATGAATATGCCGGGAATAACGGGTATTTGTCAAAGATGACGAATGCCAACGGGGATTATGAAACCTACACCTATGACCGCTACGGGCGGATCGTGACCATCGAACACCGCACAAAGAATGGTACGCTGAACTATACTGAGGTCTATGTCTATGATGGTAACGGAAACACCGGACGCTGCAAGGTGATGGATGGTTCCGGCAATGTCACAGACGACTACCGGTATGAGTACGATTCTCTGGGACGGCTCATTCGCAGCAGTCAGGTTTCGGACGGCGAGACGGTGCTTCGGACAGAGCATATTTACGATGCGGATAACCGCCTGACCGGACAAAGCTATCAGCTGGGCGCAAGCAGCTTCTCAGAGAGCTACGAGTATAACAAGAACGACGGCAGTATGAAATCCATGGATACTGCCAATGGGGATACGCTGTCCTTTACCTACGACGCCATTAAGCGGCTGGAGAGCGTGGCAGCGGGCTCCCGGTATACTAAGACTTACGGCTACCGCACCATTTCCGGCAGCCAAACCACCACCCAGATTTCCTCGCTGGCCTACTCCGGATTTACAGGCGCGCCAACTTACCGTTATGCTTACACAGCAAACGGCAATGTCAAGTCCGTACAGAATCCCAACGGAAGTTCAACCACCTATACCTATGACACCCAGGGTCAGTTGACCAAGGCAGTTGACGAAAACTGGGCAACCACATACAATTACACATACGACGCGGCAGGAAATATTCTGTCCAAGAGCCTTTGGAGCGATTTCAATGGCAGTGAGGGCAGTCTGTCCTATACCTATGGCAATGAAAGCTGGCCGGATTTGCTGACAGCGGTCAACGGGCAAAAAATTGCATACGAGGGGCAGACCTATAACAGTGCCGCCAATACCGTTTCAGGAACCGTTGTAAGCGGCAACCCCATCAGCTATTTCAATGGCAATACCCGCTGGAGCTTCACCTGGGAGAACGGGCGGCAGCTGGCAACAGCCTCTTCCAGCATAGGCAATACGGATACCACCATTGATTACGCCTACGATTTGAATGGGTATCGGACAAGTAAGACTGTGATCACCAAGACCTATGAGACGGTTCCGGTTCACAATTATGTCACCACGGTAGTCGCAGCCACCTGCAACGAGGGCGGCTACACCCTCCACGAATGCGCTTGTGGCGAGAGCTACCGAACGGATGAAACTGCGGCTCTGGGGCACAACTATGTGGAAAGTGGTCTGGAAACCTATACCTGCACCCGTTGCGGAGATACTTACACAAACCATACCCACAGCTATACAGAAACCGTAGTGGCTCCCACCTGCACGGAGGATGGCTATACCCTTCACGCGTGCGCCTGCGGCTACAGCTATCAGGACAATGCAGTATCCAAACTGGGACATCGCTTTATCGTGATTGCGGAAGACGGTTCCAATGCCACGTATCGATGCACCCGTTGCGGACACACGTACACATCTCCCATCAGCATTATTGATCCTCCGAATCCTCCCGTTTCCCAGTATAGTCTGGGTGATGAGGCCGCCACCACCGGCTGCGGCAGTGAGCGTGTTCTGAAATCTACTGTTACGGAGGAACACAGCTACATCTACGCTGGGGGACGGCTTCTGCGGGAGACGATTACCACAACTGCCGCAAACGGAACTGTCACAACGAAAGTTTTGGATTTCGCCTACGACGCCCAGGGAACCCCCTACTCTCTGACCTATACCAACGGCACGGCCAGTCCTGTGACCTATTACTACATTACCAACCTTCAGGGAGATGTGACGTATCTGATCAACGGCGGCGGAACGATGGTCGCCAGCTACAGCTATGACCCCTACGGCCAAATCCAGCAAACAACCGGTTCCATGGCCCAAATCAATCCCCTGCGGTACCGTGGGTACTACTATGATTCCGACACAGAGTTCTATTATCTCCAAAGCCGGTATTACGACGCTGCCATTTGCCGGTTTATCAATGCGGATAGCTATGCAAGCACCGGACAGGGCTTCCTGGGCTGCAACATGTTTGCATACTGCCGGAATTCTCCGATTTTTAATGAAGATCCTACAGGAGATCTTGACTGGGGTTGCCTTATAAAAGGTGCCGGCAGACTAGTTACAGGCATAACAGCTGTTGTTGTTGGAGCCGCAGTTTGTATAGCTGGTGCTCCTGTCACAATGATTGTTGCAGCCGGGGTCACCATTGCTGCGGGGGCACTAACTGTTGCAAACGGAAGTGCAGACATCCAGCAAGCGGCAACAGGGAATAACTATATTCGCGATAGCGTTTTCAATGGAAATCAGTCGGCATACAATGTTTACTCTGGTGCAGTTGAAACCGTTGCTGTGATCGGAACTGCTGTATGCGGAAACTATTTAAGGAATACATGTACAATGAAAGGCGCGACCCCAGGATCAGAGGGCAAGACTACCTTACAACCAGGCCAACAGCTTGATAGATATGGTAGTGAATATGGCCGGTACTTAACTGACCCCGGAACATCAGCTGATCAATTAGCGTTGACCCCTGGTAATACAGGAAACCTTACGAGTTATGTTGTTAATAAACCATTTACGGTAAGTACTGGTACGGTCGCAGCTTGTGAATGGGGAGCCGGTGGAGGTGTCCAGTATTTTACATGGAGGTCCGTAAAACGGCTTATACAGTTTGGTTTCATCTCGCCAATTTAGGAGCAGTATATGAAGAACTTGGTTGATAGCATCTTTTTGGACACATATAATATACTAATATCATATACTTATGGGATGCAAGATATAATATGTGCCCTTGCTCCCTTTACAAGCTGTTCTGTTTCTGAGAATAAAATAACGGTTGAGTCAAAATTGTTTGGTTTAAAAAATACGTTTCGAATTGTTTTCTCATTTAATACGGATTTTATAGATTACATATCAATTTTATCATCGCAAGCAGATAGTGAAGGTAGAGAACTTTTTCGCAGAGTGCAGAGAAAAATGGTGTGTTTTTTTGGTCCTCCATCAAATATTATCGAGTCCTTTCTGAATTCATTTAATAATGATTACAAAAGACATATTTGGAGGCTCAACAACGTCAAAATTACGCATTCGTTTTGGGAACATTTCGGTTTCTGTGAGGAGATAAATATTCAGCTTATAGATACTGCTTAGTGAGCCTCTGAATAAATAGAGTTTATTCTGTCCGCGCTGGGAATAGCAGCCACTTTTTGCTTGGCTAAGACAGTTTCGGCGCATAATAGCAAATATTCTTTAGTGTTTCTGCCCTTTTCCCGAAAAAGGGCAGACTGCCCCTATATCAGGTTGTGGAAAGTTTTCGCCCGGTGATGGCAAGGTCATACAGATTGGCACAGGCAAACATAGCATATAGCCGGTTCTCGTTTTTCTTCTGTTCCCGCTACAGGTACACATACACGACCGAAGCCATTCCCGCACCCACAGATCCAAATGGGAAATGAAAAATTTTGATTCCATCTCTTTGGGAACCAGGAGGTACAGAATGACATTTCATGCAAAACCTGCAGTCAGATATTTCGCACGTCCAGCGCTATTAGCAATCATTTTGCCCCTTTTATGTATTTCGGGATTCTATGACATCAGGTTTTTGCATAATACAGCTGTATCCATATTTTGTGGTTTCAATGTTGTACAAAATGTATGCTTTATAGCCGTAATTATTGGGATCAATATTATATCCATTTTTACTTCTGCTATGTATTGGAAAGAACTGCATGAAAAATGCTTTGCAAAAATTAAAATTTGTAAGTACGAGATCATCTGGAAATGCGTTCTAAGAAAGAAACATGTGATCAAAATTGACAACTGCAGATTTATCGGCGTAGAGAGTGAAAACTCATTTAACGGTCTAGACTATCCGTTCATCTATTTCTCCTCATCTCCGTACCCGACTGAATTTTCGCATAAAATAAACAAGATAAATAACAGCGATAAATTCATTAAGTTCTGGTACACGGACAGACTGGCAGACTACCTGCTCGCACATCTGCCGAAAGAAAAAACCGGTGGGTTACAGTATTATTGCAACCGCAAGAAGGTCGAGCGCCGAAATTCTAAACAGCGTTCGCACTGAAGCGCATGGAACTGCTGGTAAGAACATACGTGTCATGGAATCCACGGTCACGTAGGAACACAGCTATATCTACGCTGGCGGACGGCTTCTGCGGGAGACGATTACCACAACTGCCGCAAACGGAACTGTCACAACAAAGGTTCTGGACTTTGCCTACGACGCCCAGGGAACCCCCTATTCTCTGACCTACACCAACGGCACGGCCAGCCCGGCAACCTACTATTACGTCACCAATCTCCAGGGAGATGTGACGTATCTGATCAACAGCGGCGGAACCAAGGTCGCCAGCTACAGCTATGACCCCTACGGCCAAATCCAGCAGACAACTGGCAGCATGGCCCAAATCAATCCCCTGCGGTATCGTGGATACTATTACGATTCCGAAACCGGGTTTTACTATCTGCAAAGCAGATATTACGATCCCCAAACCTGCCGGTTTATCAATGCCGACAGCTACTCCAGCACAGGGCAGGGAATTCTTGGCTATAACATGTTTGCGTATTGCAACAATAACCCAGTTGTTCAATCTGATCATAATGGGGAGTTCGACCTATTAACACTGGTTAGCGCTGTGATAAGTGCAGCTGTTAATGTTGCTACGACATATATTGCGGCCAAAGCAACAGGCCAAGAATATACGCTTACTGATGCACTTGTATCGGCTGCAATAGGAGCAGCAAATGCAATTCCGGTTGCTGGGCCTTTTATTGCAGGTGGAATTTCAGGCGCATACTCTGCATATACGGCGGTTAAAAATGGAGCTACTGCTGGTGAGGCTGCGTTATGCTTCGCAGTATCCGCTACTGTAACCACAGCAAGCATTGGAAATTTGGCGAATCTTGGGACTGAGTCTGCCCTAAGCATTGTAGCAACTGCAAGTGCAGACTTAGTATTCGGAACAGGGTATAATTGCATAGCTGCAGCAACAAACAAGGCTGTATCTATGAAGGCTGAAGAAAGGAAAGCATCAGGCACACAAACAACCAGTACGACTCGTTCGCGTAACACGCAAAAACGCGGAAATAAACGTACAGGGTATACCATGTGCTTGTACTGACGGTGAATACATGATAATAAAATCAGACAAGGGGAATATAGTTTTTATTATATTTTCCTATCTACTATTCTCACTCATCGGGGGCCTTTTTGTTTCTGAGAACAATGGCCTAACCAGCGTAGTCTGCATGGGACTGCTTGTTTGGATTGTAGGATCCATCTTCTGCATAAGGTGGTATATTGCTGTTTTTCGTAAAATCGTAATAGGCCCCAGCGGCGTAACCATCTCATTATTTCGCAAAATTAAATTTTACACGTGGGATTCCATATCAATATATTATGAATCATATCAAGACCAGCTGGGCCTGCGCATACAGTATAAGGGCGCCGTTGTACTTTCTCCATGCAAGTTCAAAAAACCAAAGCATATTCCTCCTCTTATGTATTGCATTATATTCCATCCGTATTCATTTTCATTTATTAACTTTTATGAAGAGCCAATAATAAAAGATGCTCCAAATGTATATCCCGTTAAAAAGCAAGAGTTTCTTTCAAAAATGACTGCCCTAGGCATTATTGGACCCGACTTTTTCCCATCTGCCTAGCAATATGATGGGGAAATCGTACTCCAACTTGGCACGGATGGGTTTGAAACTCATTAAATCCGGCATTCGTCAGGTCAATATTGCAAGAGGCATTTCGTCTGTCACGGGAACTCTGACAACGTGGGGATTATCCCAGCGATATTCTGTCTCATAAGGGGGCCGCCATGAAAACTTCTCAAGTTGTGTTAATTGCGCTTGTCACCCCCACTATAGTACAAATCTGCCTGGCGATGCTTCCCAAAGAGGGAAACAAAAGTATGCGCTGCGTGCATATGCCACAGTATTTCTGGGTGATCAGTGTAATCACTGGCGTAATGTGCGCTGTGCTGGGACTTGTCGGCTGGTTAAAGCAACTTGTTATCTGCATTGTTTTTGCAATATGCTTGGGCATCATCTCCTGCGTTTTTCTGCTGATGTACAGAAGCCTTTACATTGTATACAATGATGCTGGCTTCACGGTAAAGCGAATTTTCCGTTTAACGCGACAGTTTTCCTATGAAGAGATTGAAGCGGTTACGTTCGGTCACAGTCTATTGCAGTTCACATTGCACACCAAGAAAGGCCGGATATTTGTGGATCAACTAGCTGTGGGGCAAATTTCGTTTTACAAATATACGGAGGGAAAATACCAGGAGGCAACAGGCAGACGTACCATTCCGCAAAAGGAACCCCGGCTATTTCATGGCTATGTGCGAAGTCCCGGAGAAATAGCGTTTTTTCCATGCTTAGTGCTTGCTCTATTCATTGCTGCTGCGGTTCTTGTAACAGACGATAGTCTCAAGCTGCTTGACGCACCGGAAGAACTGCTGCGAAGAAATGTACAGATTACCAGTTGGTCAACAGAGAATGATATCGTATATTTTGCAACTGCATATGGAAAGCTTTGGGTTCAGCGGGATGCAATCGCCGATTTTAAGGTTCTGCAAAGCGACATGGATCAGGGCCAAACCTTTTCCGTAATATTCGAGCCAAGCGGCAACGAAAGTAACGCCGCCGGCGCACTGTGGAGCCTCCAAGACGGGGAGGGCATTTTCCTGGTGTCACAAGAGATTGTTATGGAAAACAATCAGAAGATTGCCTGGAAAAATATTGGCGGCATATGGGCGATGGTATTGATATACAGTTTACTTTTGTGCGGTGGGTATTATATCCTGTGCCATGCGCCCGCACATCCCAGGCTGGCGTCCTTGCTGATAAAAACAGAGTATCGGAATTTTTGATTCCACCAACCTCCAAGGCAATGTGACATGTTTAATCAACAGCAGCGGAACCAAGGTCGCAACCTACGCGCATGATCCCTACGGACAAATCCAGCAGACGACTGGCAGCACACTCCCATCAATTCCATGCTACTACGCTTGTCTTGCAATGGTTCTCACGGGTACATATCTGACCGTGCAAGCCTGTAAACTCTGCCGCCAGAAAGTAGAATGTTTGGAACGGACAAATCCGTAAAATCGGACGGTGAAAAACAAAGGCGTGCGGTTCATTTGGAGCCGCACGCCGGTTTTTGCAAATTGCGGGACTTATTCTTCACCATAGAATTGTGGCGTGGCGATCGCAACAAATCCACTTGCTCCCGTAATCACCACATTATTCAGGCTACCACTGGCGCAGTGGATCACCAGCAGATTTCCGTCTTCATCCCGGCCTCCTACAATCCAATGTGCTCGTCCTCCGGGTAAAAGGCCAAATCGCCGGGCTGGGCCTCGCTCCAGGGAATATCTGTGCAGTAGGTATGCTGGGCATAAGCGCCGCCGCCATGGCCAATGACATAGGTTCCGCCGGAGGCGTTATAAAACACCCAGTCCACAAAACCGGAACAGTCTAACCCATAGGGTCGGTAGGTTCCCGTGGTCTGGCTCCCAGCCGCCCATACTTGGGTCAACTGCCCCCAGCGGCTGTCCCACCCCAGTACCAGGCTCTTGCCGCCCCAGAAGTAATTGACCTTTCCCACCAGGCTCAGGGCATGGCGGACAACCGCCTTTCGTTCCGGGGACAAATCTGCCGGAAGATTTTGAAGCAGCGCAAGGGCTTCCGATAAGGTACAATAAATTGCGCAAATTGAAGGAGGCAAAAGAGTAGACACGG
>ERZ1673697.2429-NODE-2429-length-16524-cov-9.087741_pt1 | contig 16524 bp, 17 predicted proteins | sample MGYA00580227_ERZ1673697 | MGnify/ENA primary metagenome ERZ1673697 (study PRJEB41218, sample SAMN15661759) | gut metagenome | host: Homo sapiens | place: Canada: London | collected 2015-08-20/2019-03-30 | study: EMG produced TPA metagenomics assembly of...
TATATTTATTTGGAGCTTGTTTTCATTTTATATACGTCTTTATGATTATTGGTAATATTCCTATAGGAAATTTAAAGAAACACATTTCAAATGGATATGGGATAAAAATATTTGGAAAGACATGTCTAGCTTTGCCTCTTGGAACATTACCGGCGACCTAGCCTATATGTGTAATACTCAAGGCATAAATATACTACTTAACCTATTTTTCGGTCCTGTAGTAAATGCAGCACGTGGAGTAGCTGTTCAAGTGGAAAGTGTAATGATGCAATTTATCGGAAATTTTCAAACGGCTATCAGCCCCCAAATTACTAAAAGTTACGCAGCAGGCAATATTGATCAAACACGGAATCTGACTCTTAAAGCAAGTAAATTCTGTTTTTTTTTAATGATGATTATTGCCATTCCAACCTTTTTAGAAATTGAATATGTCTTGAAATTGTGGTTACAAAATATACCAGCCTATACTGTTATATTTACAAAATTAACAATAGTAATGATAATCTTTGATTGCTTATCCAGACCTCTTCATTTAGCTATATTTGCTACAGGTACAGTGAAAAAATATCAAATCATTCAATCCAGTATCTATTTATTAATATTACCTCTATCCTATATATTACTGAAAAAACTACATGTTACACCCAATGTTATTATAGGTATATTGGTATTATTCAAATTCATAGTATTAACTGTCCGTATAAAGCTAACCAGTACATTAATAGAGATTCCAATCAATACATATGTTAAGAATGTTCTTGTACCATCCGTACAATGTTTACTATTAGCACTCATCCTACCATTAGCTATTACATTATCATATCCAACATCACTAACCAGGGTTTGCTTTACGTGTTCAATGTCATTACTAAGTTCAACAATAATCATATATACATGTGGGCTTACCTATGACGAAAAACAATTTATTAAGAACCAGATTCATAAAATAGCATAAAAAAAATGAGATCATTTCAAGAATTACATCAAAAGTATTCAATAGGAAAACTTATAAAGAAGCTTGATGACCGCTATGGTTTTCAAGCATTAATCCGCAACTTAACCGGTCATTGGTTTAATCCATTCGCCACATTTTATATTAATTTTTGTAGCTTTCCAGTTCGACAAGCGATAAAATTTCCAATGTTTGTTTATGGCACTCCTGGACTATACCATGTAGTAGGAGATATGCGAATTATAGGAAGAGCCAAAACTGGCATGATAATATTCAATAAAAACAACAGTTTAAATACTTCTCACCAATTAGCCAATAGTGAATTATCAAATCTAGGTACAATCATATTTCACGGCAAAGCTAGAATAGGCTGTGCCACAAGGATACTCGTTCAAAAAAATGCTTTATTAGAATTAGGTAAAAATGTTATAATTACTGATAATATAAATCTAGGTTGCCATCAACATATTTCCATAGGGGAGCAAACTAGAATCACACATAGATGCCAAATTCAAGAATCCAATCATCATTTCATAGCAAATATGTCCACACGCACAGTCAAGCCTTGCACGCGTCCTATCTCTATAGGTCGAGGATGTTGGATTTGCAATAGTACAACTTTAACAGCCGGTGCTACCATCCCTGATTTTTGCATTGTTGCATCAAACAGTCTTGTCAATGGAGGAAAAAATACAGCAAATGCTCCAGTAGGTTCTATCATTGGAGGAATACCCGCCAAAGTCCTTTCATCAAATGAGAATTATCGTATATTCAATCCCAAATGGGATAGTACATTATTTCAATGGTTTGCCCAGAACAAAAATGGCCAATATACACTGCCACAAGACATATCTGTTGAAGAATTAGTTTATGTAAAACCATGAAAGTTAGAGAAACCCAAATAGAATTACTCAGAATCGTTGTTATGATATTAATCATCATAACACATCTAGCTGTATGGGGAACTGCAAAAACAGAAAACGCAACAATCTTACAGTCAACAACAGCAGAGATAACCAATTTTATCATTAGATGGCATGTCAATGTATTTGTAATCATCACAGGATATTTTGGCATAAAATCAAGAAAGAGTATGCTTAATATCATCATCATGTCTGTATTCTATACATGGTTGCTCTATGGCTTACAATGTATATTCTGTGGATACAACTTTTCTATTTCACGTATTGTAAAATCGCTTTTTTTCATCACTCATTGTTCATATTGGTTTGTCCAATCATATCTACTACTTATCCTATTAGCACCTTTTATAAATAAACTGATAGACAAGAAACACATTATCATCTTATTAGGTAGTTTTTTGTTTATTGATTGTTGGTGTGGATATATCCACAATGAAACAATAAGTAATGGATTTGGCATTATACATTTTATCACAATGTATATTATAGGAAGAAGCATTCAATTATTAAACATCAACCTCGGTAAGACATTGCTAATTACTATTTTTACAACTATCAACATCTTGATTATCCTCCAATATTACTATTTCAAAGATCTAGCATCAGGACATGGATATAATAACCCTTTACTGGTTGCCCAAGCAGCCATTGTTTTTCTTTCATTCAAAAAGAAAATTCTAAAAAACAATTTTATCAATACACTAGCAGCCAGCAGTTTCGCAGTATACCTTATACATGACTCTGACTTCGGTCATTATTACATCCTTAAGATTATGACTACTATAAATAGTTATATATTTAACCCTGTCTGTTATTTGCTTACTCTTATCATCCTCGGATGTTTCATATATCTTCTATGTACCTTAGCCGATAAAATATTGCAACATATATACAATCCTGTCATAAGAATAATATCAAATAAATACATATTCAGAACATCATGAAAACACATACATCTATACAAATACTGATTGACGGCCGTAGTTCCACTCCACAACTAAGCGGCATCAGCAGATACATTATAGAACTCACAAAAGGATATGCAAGACAATATGGAGAAGAGAATCTAACCATTATAGTGAACCATTCTATCAGCTATCTTCCCTTCAAACAAACAATATGTCCCTATAAAAGGCATGATTTCAGAGATAATATAAAATTTTCTATTTGGCTTTCTAAACAAAATTATGAGATTTATCATTCAGGTGATATGATTGGTCCTTTTTGGCATAAAAAAGGAGTAAAACATATAATTACATGTCATGATTTAATGCATCTTGTTGTACCTGGATTCTTTCGAGTCAGTCCAATAAAAGCGGCATTACGCAAATTACGCATAAAATATTTCTTTAAATATGTAGCAAAAGATGCAGATATGATTATATCCGTTTCAAAAACAACACATGATGACCTAAAACGCATATATAACATCGACTCTATCATTTTGCCTGAAGGCGTCAATAGAATTGAGCATAAAGATATTAGTAAAGAATATAAAGTTTTAAAAAATAATTCTTTTTTCTTATACGTAGGATTAGGATCTGCACATAAAAATATTGATTTTATGGTAAATGCCTTTCTTTCCACAAGTACAGAAAAAAAACTGGTAATATGTGGAAAAGGTCATCATATAATAAAATCCAATCGCATCATATACACTGACTACATTGAAGATAAATATCTAGACTATTTATATAAAAATTGTTCTGCTTTTATTTTTCCGTCTAAATACGAAGGTTTTGGACTTCCTATTCTTGAAGCGCTATCATACCATTGCAAAGTATTTTCATCAAATGCAGGTTCTTTAGGAGAATTTTCATCAAAGGTTATTCAGTTCTTCAATCCTTATGAAGAAGAAGAACTAATCAAACTAATAAATAATTGTGATAATATAACAATTGATTATGATACTATAGATCAATACCTTGAAAAATTTAATTGGGAAACGATATGGCATGAATTTCACAATACTATCCAATAATATGCATTGTATCAGCAAAAAAGAAAAAATAATATTCATAGCAGCATTACTTCTCATGAATGTTCGTGTAGATTTAGTTGGTTCTATGTCACTCACCGAATTATTTGTGTTAACACAAATTCCACATTTACTGAAATGGCTTAATGGTCCAGGAAAAAAAATACCTTTTTTAAGCAACTTAACAAAAGGGTTTTACATTCTTATTGCCGTACAAATCATTGCAGAATTCATGATACATAACACTTTTATAAATGCAGCTAAAGGTGTATCAGTCACTATAATGGCCCTCTTTCTAATGCTTTTCTTTCTTGAAAAACTAGTAAAAGATATTTCATTGATTATATGGATACCCATATGTCAGATTTTAGGGCTTATAATATTCGGAGATCAATTTGGTTTTTCAGAAACAGGAGAAGCCACTTACTTCAAATTTTATATCGCTCCAATAACAGCTTCAGCTATTTTTATAATTCCATTAATGAAATGGCAGTGGATACAACGATATTTATTCTTAATACTTTTTGGAACCTCTCTTTTCATAATCATTGGTGGAGCCAGATCTTTAGGATTCTCTATGTTCTTTACGACCTTTGCTTTATTGTTATATAACAAATACAAAACCATCAAACTGAAAAGAATTATACCAGGTTTAATTATATCTGCCATCGTCATACAATTATTTTTATCATTTATTTACATGCCCAAAGTCAAAAACAGAGAATGGGGATCGGAACAAAATCGATCGCAATTTGAAAAAATAAATTGGAATGCCAATCTATTTATGATTCTATTTTCAGCTAGGACTGATTTCTTTGTTTCCACTATTGCTTTTTTAGACAAGCCCCTTTGGGGGCATGGCAGTTGGGCCATTGATCGTACAGGCAAGTATTATCTACTGCAACTGAAAATGTTAGGAGAGAAAAAAAAAATTGATTCAGACACCTTAAAAATGGTACCTTGTCATTCTGTTGTCATAGGTAAAGGAGTTGCCAATGGTATATTTGCTTTTGCTGTTTTTTTATGGCTTTTTATAAATATATATATTCTAGGATCTAAAGGTCTATCAAAAAAATCGCCATACAACGCCTATCTTTTATGGACTATCATATCTTCATTCCAACTTTTACTGTTCGGTCCTCCTGCCATTTTAAAAAATAATAGTGCTATTGCATTCTCTATTATGATAGCATTATTCTATTTAAATTATCTACAAAAGAAAAAAGCAGCCCAACAAAGAAAAAGATTCTACAAAATTAGAAGACATTGAATGAAGCAATACATTTCACTATTACATCTATTTGAGAATGAAAAAATATAAATTGGTAATAATAACAGTCACGTACAACCCAAATGTAAAAGAACTCAATCTTTTCATTGACTCATATCATAAATACAATGATTTAGGCGACAAAGCCAAATTAATAATTGTAGACAACTCCCCAAGCAACTCATGGGGAAGAACTGAATTTGCACAAAGACATGATGATATAGAATTTATTTCCAATCCCTCCAATCCTGGCTTTGGTGCCTCCAATAATATAGGATTTAAAAAATATCCAAGCGAATACGTACTCTTCATTAATAATGATGTTGAATTTCTAGAACCTCTTTTCGCATCGTTGATTAAAGAATTTGAAAAAGACACTTTACTAGGCTGTATTGGCATTCACCAAAAGGGTGGCGCGCCATCTTTTTTCCCAAAAATGACAGCTCCACCAAATATAAGATTGGATAAATTCGACCAAAAAACACATTTCATAAGTGGGGCATTTATGTTTTTTAAAAGTCGCATATTTGTAGAAATAGGTATGTTCGACCCTCAATTATTTATGTATTTTGAAGAATTTGACTTATCTGAACGTTTGCTTTCTAAAGGATATAAAACCATATATCTAGATAAATATCAATTTCTACATAAAGCCGGACATCGTACCAAGCAAAATGAATTTGCTTCTCAAAAAGGTTCTGACTCATTTTGCTATATATGTAAAAAATATCAATTAGATTACAAACAAAAAAATCAAGCATATATTAAACGTATGAGAAAAATGATTATTTACAATCTTTTTATTCTCAACATTAAGGAAGTCTTCAAACTAAGAAGAATCATCAACTATAGAAAAAAAGTCATAAAAGAAAATTTTTAAGATATGAAATATGAAATACTTCCAGCTACTAAAGGTCCCAAACACCATCTCTTTGGCTTTCATGATTTGGTAGCTTTTAACAACTCCGGAGATAAAATATTATCTATAGAAACGAATATTATTAATCGCCCTCCCCTAGCAAACGAACAATTCAGTGTTGGCTATACTTTATGGGAAGAACAACAATTTGTTGAATTAGGAAAAACAACAGCATTAAATTACCCCCAAGGAGCACGCCAACAATGGTTAAATGATAACGAGTTCATTGTAAACAATCGCATTGGGAACCATTGGGGAGCTGATATTTATAATGTTACAATAGGCGAAAAAATTAGTTCTATCGACAATACAGCACATTGCGTTACCAAAGATGGGAAATGGGCCTATGGTATTAACTATGCACGTTTATTTCGCTTAGGTGGATATGGGTACAATGGACTTCCTGACAAATTTTCCTCAGAAGCAATACCCACTAAAGATGGTATATATAAAACAGAAATAGCGACAAACCGAACAGAATTGTTAATATCAATAGCTGATATTTCCGAATGTGATCCTGAGACTAGTGCTAACAATAATTTCCATCACTATATTACCCATTTGGTATTAAGCCCTAATAATAAACGTATAGCTTTTCTCCATCGCTTCTTTTTAGCTGACGGCGGTATCCGTACACGTCTAATGACTGTAAGTACTGATGGCAAAGACTTACGTTGTATTGCTTGTGGCTTTCTCAGTCATTATGATTGGTATGACGACAATTATATATTTATTTGGGGACGTGCCGGTAGTAATATTGATGCTATACGCAGTAATTGGTTGTTTTCAAATCCCATAATAACTCCTTTATTAGGTATGGCAAAATCATGTGCACGAATAATACTAAAACGTTCTAAAAGCGTCAATAAACATTTTCTCATGGTACATGACTCCACTCCTAAAAATATCATCCCTTTTGCCGAAGAAATTCTTATAGAAGATGGTCATCCAATGTGTTGTCCTGTTGATAGAAACATTATAATTTGTGATACTTATCCTCATAAAGATACCCAAAATAGAACCTTATTTTTTTATGATTTCAAAAAAAATGAAAGATATGATATAGATGAATTTTACATGGGTGGAGAATCTGTAGATACAACACTTGCAGATCAATATCTGACAGGCATTGATAAAAATATCCTATCTTTAATTTCCATAGAACAAATAAGTTTTACACGTAGTGGACTTCATTGTGACCTTCATCCGCGTTGGGATGCCCATGGCAAAATGATTGCATTTGACTCAATCCATGAAGGAACAAGACAAATTTATATCGTAAAAAGATGAAAAAAAGAATCGCAATTCTTCAACCAGAAGTTCCACATTATCGCAAGGAGTTTTTCCAATATATAACAGAACAATGTGAGATAACCGATATTTATGTATATAATTCATTTGAAAAAACAAAAAGTCAAGGATTTAATATTGAAACAAACAATTTAAAACACATACCCAATATAAATATAAAAAATGCAATCTTACTATATAATCCATGGGAACTTTTATCTAAAAAATATGATATTATAGTACTTATGCTTCATTTCTGCCACATAACTACATGGCTACTATTATTAACAAAAAAATTGCATAAAAAGAAAATAATTCTTTGGGGACAAGGCATAAGCGTAAAACGATATCTTGCTGAAGAAAAAAGACCTGATTGGAGATTAAAATGGCAAATAGAATTAGCTGATGGAGTTTGGTTATATAATGAACCACAATACCAACAATGGCATTCCTTATTCACTCAAAAACCTATGACAGCATTAAACAATACCTTATCAGGAACTGATATTATCATACAAAGAGATGTAATAAGCGATAAAGAAAATCTACGCAAAAAATATAATTTCAAACAACCCGTAATATTGATTTTCTGTGCTAGATTCGAATCAAATTACCGCAGAACTGATTTGCTAATAAAAACTATAGAAAAACTTGACACAAACAGATTCGGATTCATCATTATCGGAGCCGGTAAATATAAGCCTCAATTCTCTAAATATTCAAATGTATATGATTTTGGAGCTGTATACGACCGCACCTTAAAAGACGAATTATTTTCCACAGCTGACATCTATTTCCAACCTGGATGGGTAGGATTATCAATAGTAGAAGCCATGGCCTATGCCAAGCCTATCTTTACTTTTAAACGAAGTAAAGACACTTTTCAATGCGTAGAATATTGTTATATAGAGCACAAAAAAAATGGGCTCATCTTTGAAAACTTAAATGAGTGCATAGAAACAATAAATGCATTAACTATTGATAAAATCAAAGAAATGGGAACAAACGCCAGAATTTTAGTCAAAGAGAAACTAACACCTAAAAAAATGGCAACAAATGCATATACAATCATAAAATCTTTATAACAATGAAATATATATATCCAAAAATGTTTGGAAAAGATATACTCAAAAAAATACAAAAAAGAATACGCACACTTGTAGTACCTTTCTCAATTGCCGCATTATTCTTTCCACTATTCTTTATCATAATAGAACAGATACCTGGTACATCTAAATTTATAAATAGCGGATCTATGACAGATGAGATTCTCTCAAAATCAATTGGACAACTCTTCATCGCGCTCTTTTTTGATGCTGGTAATGGTTCGCCTATAGCTTTTCAGCTATGGTTTTTACGTGATTTAATATTGGTTATAGCAATTACTCCATTTCTATATTATATACGTCTGTTTCTGAAAGTGGAAATCTTAGGACTCATACTCTTATTTATTCTTAGCTATTCCAAACCTCCGTATATACCTATTTCAGCTCTATTTTGGTTTTTGCTAGGTGCTAGATTCCTGCCTCTGCTTCATCAAATAAAAGCATTACCTATCATCATGTTTTATATCACAATTTCTGCTATTCAAGTGGCTTATCCCAATAAGCTTTGGCATTTAATCAGCCTACCTGTCACAATGGTGGGGGTAGTAGCTATCTGGAAATTATATGATGTAATAGTAGGAGCAAATTTCTGCTTAAGCAAAAATTCTTGGTTAGCTAATATATGTGGCTATTCTTTTTTCATCTATTTGTTTCACGAACCTACATTAAATATTATACGAAAAGTTCTCATTGCAATCGGTGGTCATTCCAGCGCTTCATTCGCTTTAACATATTTATTATCTCCATGGATTTTTGCTATAGTTTGGATTATTGTGGCAAAAGGAATGCAAAAGTATACGCCCAAAGTTTATGATATATGCACAGGAGGAAGATAACTCTGATATCTATAACCAATTATGAAAATCATCCATTATATCCCTAGCATAGACCGTTCCTCAGGAGGCACAACGGCATATATGCAATTATTAGCTAATGAGCTTGGCAAGCTAGTAGAACTATATATTGTTTCACATGAAAGCCCCAATCCTGTAAAAATAGGAAACTGTCAAATACGTTATATCAGCCACTCTATTTTAGGAGAAATGAAAAAAGAATGGCGGGTATTATTAAATGAAATTCACCCGGATCTAGTTCATGTGAACTGTTGTTGGATGCCGAGATGTGCATTTGCACAAAAATGGGCACAGCAGTTAGGATATAAAATAGTGCTAACTCCACACGGAATGTTGGAACCATGGATTATCAAACGTCACTATTGGACCAAGAAAGTACCCGCTCTCCTACTCTATCAGAAACAGGCAGTGGTAAAAGCAGATTATCTTCATGCAACTGCCCCAAGTGAAAAAGAGAATCTATTAAAGCTAAACTATAACAATAAGATTGAAATAATAGCTAATGGAATAAAGGGAAAGTGAAGGTATGAGATTAAATTATTATGATTTTCTCCGTGGCATTGCCATTTTGATGGTGGTAGCTATCCATACGGAACCGGCTTATCACTTTGAGTCGATGCAAGGTGTGTTGGTTATTATGGTTCGGCAAGTGTTGAATTGTGCCGTTCCTATATTTTTTGCCATATCGGGGTATTTTCTGGCAATGAAGAAGCTGGAGACTAAGAAGGAGATATTCTCATTTTGGAGACATCAGATCCCCAAGGTCTATATTCCGGTTTTGATCTGGTCGTTGCCTTACTTGTTCCTTTTTTTGCGTGCCAGTAAAGAGCCTTTGCTGATCTTAATTCAGTACTTGATATGCGGATACAGTGTTTATTATTTCATTGCGGTAATAATTCAATATTATTTGCTGCTTCCTGTGTTGCAGAATATTAAACGGTGGAGGGGGGTAAAACCATGTATTTTAATCTCGGTAGTATCTATTGTGCTGGTTACCTATCTATTGGAAATACGGGGGATGTCATTGCCTTTGGTGGTATATGCCGGACACGGTGACTTGTGGTTGATGTTCTTCGTGATTGGGATCGTCTTGCGCCGTTCACCGCTTAATTGTTCTTTGTGGTGGTGCGTTGGGCTGGTTATATTGTCATTCGTCTGGCAAATGGTGGAGGCGTATTGGCTTTATTCATTCAATGGGGGTGGTTTAGGCATAAAGCCATCATCGTTCCTGTTCTCAATGAGCGTAATTCTGTTTTTATTTCATCCCTTAGTGGTAAGCCGGTATTCTGAACGGAAAAGGTGTATCAGATGGATTCGGGGACTTGGCCGGATTTCGTTTGGTGTTTACTTGATTCATTGTTTTTTTATCCTGATTCTATCTCGTATGGGGATGGGTCAATTACCGTGGAGCCTGTTGTGGATGGTGGTGGTGGTGGCTTCTATAATGACTATAGCCATATTTAAAAAGCTATTTCCGAAGTTTTTGAATCAATATTTGGGATTTTGATTATTAGAATGCATATAGCCTTATGAATATTCTTAAAGATTGTATTACCCATAAAGACGAAATATACGATGGAATGACAGAAAGGATAAAATGGGCTAAAGAAAACATCAAAGGGGAAGTCGTTGCAACATATTTTTTAGAAAATCTAAAAGCATGAAAGTATTACACTATATTCCTTCTATCGGAAAATCAGGGGGTGGCGTAAGTGCTTATCTTCAATTGCTGTCTCATGATTTAGGACAATTAGTGGATTTGCATATTGTTACCCATCATACTCCCGACGAAATGCCGATGAATGATTGTTCTGTCCATTTTATTGAAAGCAGTATCAAGCGTCCAACTAAGATGAAACAAGAATATTGCGCTTTGCTTAACAAGATTAAACCTGATGTGGTACATGTGAATGGTTGCTGGATGTTGCAATGTTCGTGGATAATATTTTGGACTAAAGCAAAAAATTATCCAGTTGCGCTTTCCCCCCATGGTATGCTCGAACCTTGGAACATTCAGAAAAGCTATTGGACTAAAAAATTACCGGCCCTGCTACTTTACCAAAAACGAAGCGTAAAGATTAGTGATGTATTGGTAGCTACAGCTGAACAAGAAAGAACAAATCTTTTGGCATTAGGATATAATTCAAATGTTGTGATTGTTCCAAATGGCATTATCATTGATGGAATTGACATCAAAAAGACATGGAAAGAGCGTAAACAAATAATGTTCCTGGCTCTATACCGTAAGAATAAAGGCATAGATATATTGATGCAAGCCATAGCTAAAATAAAGGAGCAACTTAATGACTGGAAAGTAGTAATAGCTGGCATTGAATCGGATTATACCGTAACAGATCTAAATGAAATGGCTATCCAATTAGGTATATCAGATATGGTAGATGTAACGGGTAGCCTATTTGGAGAAGACAAATGGAATGCTTATCGTTCTTCGGATGTATTTGTTCTGCCTACTCTTAATGAAAACTTTGGTATTGTGATAGCAGAATCATATCTCTGCGGCACGCCTGTTATCACGACTAAGGGGGCTCCATGGTCATTTATATCTGAATACAAGTGTGGTTGGTGGATTGACAGAACCGTCGATAACATTACACAAGCTATTCAAGAGTTTCTTCAAACACCTATGGAGAAACGTAAACAGATGGGACTTAGAGGTAGACAATTAGTAATAGAACATTTTGCTAGCGATATTGTGGCAAAGCAAATGGTAGAGGTCTATAAAAGAATAATATGACACAAGATCTAATCGTAAGCACTCAAATTAGTGCTATTTTTTAGCCTAATATCGGATTGTCACAAATTTAATGTTAAAACTATCGTCAAAACTTTAACACAACTCATTTTTGGCACTGGAAAAGTGCCAAAAAAATGGAAATGTGCCCTAAATTGATTACTTACGAATAAGTATAAATTATGTACAATTATATTTGGAACGATAAGAAATATAATGTAACGACAAACAGTTACAGGTCAAAGTATGTGGTAGAAGGTATTGTGCCTATGCTTTGGGATGAGCATTGTGTGGAGTGTGCAATGCCTCTATGTTATAAGAATTGTGCTAAATTCAAAGCAAGGCGAGATTTGCGTTGTTTGCGTTTTGATAATGGTATAGAGCCGGTGGAGTTTGTGGATAGTGAGATTCGCGGTGCTACCATATCTTTTCGTGAATGGGCAAAACTGGAAGGTGATTTGCCTAAGTATCTTGGTTGTATTTGTCTGCAGAAAATGGATAGTATAGATAGGTGCTTTAATGGTATAGCTAATGCACTTGAGGTATTCTCTCGTATGGTACATTGGGGTGAGTGGAAACGTCCTTCTCGTTTCATGATGCAGTATTGGGAGCGCTACTACTTTTACCCTAAGTATCGTAAATACGCACAAATTGCAGATGGTTTTCTCGCTACAATATATAATCATGAGTCGGAATCTCGTAAGATTCATATAGAGATATATGAGGATAATGAGGCAAGAAAGACTTTCTTTCACAAATCGATAGTGCTGAATCCCGGCTGGAATGAGAATTTCACTCCATTGATGGAGATGAAGATTTCCAACGAAAACAGATGTAGAGTGAAGGTGTATTTTGACGGTAGAGAGAAAGGTGTACTTACATTTAAAATGCTTGACTTTGTGTTGCTTAAACATAAGGTTGAGGAAAAGCGACCGGCTAGGAAAATCAAGTGTGTAGCTTGGGATTTGGATAATACGATATGGGAAGGTGTCATTGGTGATGTTGGTCCCAATGGTATAGTGGTCAAGCAAGATAGCATTTCGCTTATTAAGAAACTTGATGAAATGGGAGTTATTCAGACCATAGTAAGTAAGAACAATTTTGATATTGCATGGCAGAAGGTTGAAAGCCTTGGTATAAGTGAATACTTCATTTACCCTGCAATTAATTGGGGGCGTAAGTCACAAAGCATGATGGCAGTGGCGAAAGAACTCAATGTTAATATAGATACTTTCGCGTTGATTGATGACTCTGTATTTGAGCGCAACGAAGTAAAAGCTGCTCTTCCTCAGACTCGCCAATATGATGTTACGGAGATAAATCAGTTGCTTACGTATCCTGAATTTGATATACCTGTTACTGAGGAGTCGATGAAACGCAGACAATCATACGTGACAGAGGCAAAGCGCAAGAATATTCTTTCTTCTTGGGCTGGCGATTATGATGCATTTTTGAAAGAATGCGAGTTGAAGATGCAAGTGTTTAAACCTACAACAGACGAGGATATTGCTCGTTGTGCTGAACTTTTGCAGCGTTCTAATCAGTACAATATTTCTCGTAACAGACACGATGCGCAGTATATTGCTGATACGGTAAAGAGCGAGGTGTTTCAACCATTGGCATATATTGTAAGTGACAAATATGGTAACTATGGTATCGTGGGTTTCTGCTGTTTTGAAAAGACAGAAAATGGGTGGAAATTGGTTGACTTTGTGATGAGCTGCCGCGTGGCTCAGAAGAAAATAGAGCGAGCTCTTTTTAATTACTTCACAAGTACAATGGCTGTGGATGAGGTGCTCTCTATCAGGGTGGAGAAGACTGATAGAAATATGCCTCTGTGCGATGAACTTCGTAAGATGCCATTTGAGAATATAGTAGACGATAATAATATTCTCCAAATGCAATATGTGGTAATTGGGCCTATGATGATAGATGAAAATATTATAGAGGTAGTTGAAGGTAAGGAATAAATATGGCAAAGATAATATTACATGCCGATGATTTCGGTTATGATACAGATACTACGTTGGCAACGATAGAGTGCTTTGAGCGTGGGGCATTGACATCTGCTACTATAATGGCTACTTGCAAGTGTGCGCCAATGGCCATAAAGTATGCAAAGGAACATCCGGAGTTTAGTTTTGGCGCTCATTTAACCTTTGTAGATGGTCTGCAGCCTGCTGTGCAGTGTGAGAGCTTGTTGGTGAATGGGGTGTTTGAACAGTCGAATATTACTCGTAAAAAGTCAATTGCGTTCAAGCATAAAACACAGGATATTGTGGATGAAATAAAGGCACAGATGAAGATAATTGAGGATGGCGGTGTGATGTTGTCGCATTTGGATTCGCATGGCCATCTACATAAATTTCCTTCATTCTTAAGGGCGTTAAAGCAGATAAAGAAGACAAGACCAAAGTTAAAGGTTCGTCGAACGCAGACCTTGTTTATTAATCCGCAGAAGTTTGGACTAGTGAAAGGGTTGAATACATTGTTCGACTGGTATATTGTTCATAACTTCAAAACTACAGATGGATTCTATATGTCTGCTAATAGTATGGACACCAATTGGGCGAAGAGAGTGCTGAACATGATTGACGAGCTGCCTGATAATGCCACTATAGAGGTGGGCGTTCATCCTGGCCATTGCGAAGGCTGGCGTCAACATGAGTATGACGATATTCTTGAGTTTGCTACATTGGTGCGAGAATCGAAGCATAAAATAATAACTTGGAAAGAGTTATAGTGGAAGCAAAGATAGACATGTTGCAATATAAAATATATAAGTCATTTATATGGGTAATGATTTAATGGAGTTTCAAACTCCTTATTCAAAAGCGAATAAATTACGACGGTTGGTATGGACTTTCACATGGACTTGTTTTGCTCGTCCTTTTCCTCGTTCTATGGCAATGAGATGGAAACGTATGCTGCTATGTGCGTTTGGGGCTAAAATAGCATCGACCGCAGCTGTCTATGCAACTGCTCGTGTGTTTCAGCCTTGGTTACTTACGATGGATGATTATGCATGTTTGGCGGAAGGAGTGGACTGTTACAATGCAGCTCCTGTTCATATTGGGCGTAACGCAACAGTGAGCCAGCGTGCTTTTCTCTGTACGGCAAGTCATGACATTACCGACCCACATCATCATCAGACGGAAGCGTCTATCGTAATTGAAGATCGTGCTTGGGTAGCCGCTGAAGCTTTTGTAGGTCCCGGAGTTACTATTGGCGAAGGTGCCGTAGTAGGTGCACGTGCCGCTGCTTTCAAAGACGTAGAGCCATGGACGGTAGTAGGCGGAAACCCTGCCCAATTCATAAAGAAACGAATTATAAAAGAATAAATATGCTTGATATTTCTGTTATCATACTTACTTACAATGAAGAAATTCATATTGAACGTTGCTTGAACAATGCTAAAAGATTTGCCAAGGAAATTTTTATCGTAGATTCATATTCTACTGATAAAACCGTAGATATTGCTCTAAGTATGGGTGCTAAAATTTATCAGCATCCATGGGAGAACTACTCCAAACAGTTCAATTGGGGACTTCAGAACTTACCAATCACCACCGAATGGGTATGGCGAATGGATGCAGATGAATATCTGTCTGATGATTTAATCAATGAACTGCATCAAACTCTGGCAAAACTGCCCAACAGCGTCAATGGCTTTACAGCTCCCTGCCTTAGGGTATTTATGGGAAAGTACATCAAACATGGAATAATACCATTAATATTGTTACGACTCTTCAAGATAAAATACGCCCAATGCGAAAATCGTTTCATGGATGAGCACATACAGGTGACGGAAGGAAGAGTGGAAAACTTAAAAAATCCATTCTATGATGATAATCTGAATGGTCTGACTTGGTGGACTACCAAACATAACGGATACGCCACAAGGGAAGCTATCGATTTGCTGTTAACAGAATATAATCTACTGGAGCAAGGAACTACCGCTAACTCCGGCAGTCACTCAAGCGCTGTGAGACAAAAGAAAATGAAATATATAAAAATGCCTCTTTTCTGGAGAGCATCCGCCTTCTTTTTCTATAGATATATCTTCAGGCTAGGATTCTTGGACGGTAAAGAGGGGTTCATGTGGCACTTCCTGCAAGGCTGGTGGTATCGCACTCTGGCTGACGCAAAAGTGTACGAGATAAAAAAACGCTTTGGATGGAATGATGAAAAGATCAAAGCATTCATCAAAGAAACGTATCTAAAATAATGGAAGCATACGGAATCCATTCAAGGAAATCCCGCACAAAAAATCAGAATGAGAGAAATCAATCACGATGACTGACACATTCTTTGCATTTACCAATTATTTTCCGCACCTTTGCAAGGAAGCAAAGAAAAAATAAAAAACAATACCTCAACATGAGCTATTTTTTAAAGAATATAACCATCGAAGGATTATGGGACTGTTACAAGATTGTTTGGGACGGCATCCATGAGGACGTGAATATCCTTGTAGGAA
>ERZ1673697.2434-NODE-2434-length-16499-cov-4.786062_pt1 | contig 16499 bp, 22 predicted proteins | sample MGYA00580227_ERZ1673697 | MGnify/ENA primary metagenome ERZ1673697 (study PRJEB41218, sample SAMN15661759) | gut metagenome | host: Homo sapiens | place: Canada: London | collected 2015-08-20/2019-03-30 | study: EMG produced TPA metagenomics assembly of...
GTGTCTACCTCAAACCTGCATTGGTGCAAGTCGCTCATGCAGCCGTGAAATCCGATAAGTCTCCTTACTATAAGCAGAAATATGAACGTATTATGAAGCACCGCGGTAAAAAACGAGCCATTATTGCTATCGCTCGGATGATTCTCACTGCTATCTATCAGATGTTGTCTACTGGTGAAGCGTGGAATCCGACCGATTTATATAAAACTGATATGCCTGAACCTTTGAAAGAAAAACAGAAGGAAAAGGCTATCAAACAAGCCAAGAAACTGCTCATCAGAGAAGGGATTCTTTCCGAATCGTAATTAGCTTCTTAGCTCCTCAAAATAATAATTTTTCAAAGGCTGCCATAAGACAGCTTATTTAAAGTACGCCATTTGTTGGCTGTCCTCTACTTTCTTTCACAGTAGTCACCTTATAAAAAATTAATGGGGGCAGTCGCTTGTTTTCCTGCTGATTAAAAAGACTCGTAAACGAGCACTTCGTGCTTATTGTCTGCTGCGCAGACAGTTTACTCGTTATCCCATCAGGTGAAAACAAATGTCTGCTTCGCAGCCACTTGTTTTCCTGCTGATGGGATATATTATATCATAGCTCAGGCGGGGCCTGCAATCGGCGGATTTGCGATATGGCTGAATTGTAAGGAATCGTAATGATTTCTTCATTGTGGCGGGAATGGGGGATTGTTATAATGTAGATACAGAGAATGGGGCAAAGGTTGGAAGCGGAGGAGGGATAGTATGAAAAAACTGTATGACGCATTAAAGTATGTTATCTATGGAAGTTTATACGTCATTGCATTGAAAACGGGATTTGATTTTTACAGCTATAAAAGGTATCCGGACATATATGCCGCCTATTCGGCCCCTTGGTATACAGAAGCTTTGCTGTATGGGATCTTGTCTTTCGCAGTGACAATGGCCTGTGTCATAGTAAGAATAATCATTTTCAGGAAGCTGGCGAAGGATACAGAGCAGGTGACGCAGTGAAGAAAAACAGAGAAATAGAGACAGAAAAAGATTGGGTTTTCAGCTGGAAGTTTTTGTTTTACACGCTGGTTTTCTTCTGGCCTTTGTCGGTGTATGGTTATTTCCGGGCAAAGAGGCGGATGAAGCGGTGTGGTGTGAAGGACTGGGGCGGAATGAGGAGAAATCTGTATGCCGGAACGGCTGTGGTTGTGATTCCGGTTATGACGTTTTTGTGGTGGATGGTGTGTTGTTACATAGGATATTATACGTAAATCTATATTAATAGACAATAAAAGGTGTGTTTTTTTGTTGGTGTTAATGTTTTATTTTTTAGAGATTTGCAAAGAAGAGTTTAGGAGGAAGATTTTATGAAAAAGCAAACGCTAATCGTATTTTTCCTTGTAGTTATTATGGGAATAACGGCCTGTGGCCATAAGATTCCTACTTTGTCGACTTTAGCAGATAGTGGAATGGATCAGGTATCGGAAAAATTGATAGGGAAGTCAGTTAAAGACTGTATAGACAGTTGGGGAAGAAGCGAACAAACATGGAAAACAGAAGATGGTCAAAAGGGATACTTGTGGTTTTGCGATCAAGATAAAACAACACTTATTTTGTACTCAGATAATAGTGGCACGATAACATCAATTGCAATTAGCAGAGAGGTGATGTAATGAAAAAGAGACGGTTGATTTTATGTATCACAGCGATATTGACAGCCGCAGTTTTTCTTTATATTGGTATTCAAAGGAACTATACTTTTACGCTGACAGGCAGTGATGGAGGGCTTAAATCAGAACAGATACAGCCCTTGTTTGGAACGGTGAAGGTGAGCGGAGACTGTGATACGAGTGTGATTTTTACTGATGTTGAAACTGGGGAGAGATATGAGATAGGTTATATTACGCCTGGCGCGCCGGGAAAGATTCGACTGGAAAAAGGAAGATGGTACACGGCAGCGGGAGCAGGAAATCTTACAATCGGCCCGGTTCGTGTAAGGATTGAATAGAGTGGGGGAAAGGGGGAAGAAGATGGCATTTGCAGCGGTTTATATTATTTCTATTTTAATTTTCGCAGGGGTTTTCTGTCTGATAGTTAGAACTGGACGATTTGAGAAACTGTCTGGGGCTCATTCTGGACTGCCCAGAGTGCTGCTTATGGGTTATATCATCTTTGCAGGCTGCTTTGTATTTCCTATCAGAAGCGAACCGTTTCCTCTGGACTTTAGCGGAGTGTATCTGCTGGCGTCAAGCTACGGCGTGATCGCCCTGGCGTCAGCTGGAATTTTCGGGCCTGGCAGGGGAAAGAAGGTTTACATAACGACATTCTTTTTTACTGCCATAGGAATGGGATGCAGGTATCTTCTGGAATTCGGAGAAGCGTCCAATACCTACAATTTTACTCTGTTTAATATTGTCAGTTATCTGGCGTTGATTCCGGCCGGAACAGCGGCCGCTTACTGTTGGATAGTGAGAAAGATGAGGCGGTGATATGAATAGGAAATCTTTTTGGCACAGTATCAGCGGCTCTGTGCTGATACTGATATGGACTGTTTATTATTATGGGATGCGCCGTACAGGCGGCGTGGCAGATAAGACAGACGCGGTTATCTGCGGTATAGCAGGTTTTCTGTGCGCGGTTGTCATAGCAAAGAAGACGATAGAATTTTTAAAAACACATAAGGGGAAATAAATCATGGAAAAACTGATCATTTTAGCAGGTTCGGCAGTGATAAACGTCCTTTTCAGCAAGGGGATTGCGTTAGGTTTAGTTCTTATTCTGTTCTGGATCAAAGGCAGGCAGCTGAAATTTAATTCAGAAGAATGGGACAATTATTTTCTGGAGCTGTCCCAGGAAAAAGTAATAAAAATTGCCCTGGGCATAGCCGGAAGCGCCATTGCGGCTTCCGCTTTGATAAGCTATGCGATTCTGGGCAGGGCAGAATTTCATCATCCATTCCTGATTGCAGCGGCGCTTTTTTGCTGCAGCGTGCTTTGGTTTTGTCATAAATGGAGAGGGGAGAAGGGAAAGGCTTATCTCCTGAGAAGATTTGCTGAAATTCCTCCCGTCATTCTGGAAAAAAGAGAGCGGGAGAAAAAATAACACAAATACAGGGAAAATGTATGTTTTCCAGTTAGACACATAGCGAAGGATTTGGGAGGGTATGCAATTGGAAGAAATAAGAAAGCTTTTAGAAGCGCCGGATGATACAAAAGATGAATTTTGGGACAGCGGCGAGCTGATCTGGATTGACTGGCGGGACTTCGACGATTCCATTATCAACTATTTCAATAAAAAACTGCCGGACGAGGATAAAATTCAGTTTGAATGCGTGGAATCAGAGAAAGAGCGGGGGATAGATATTTTTCTGAAAAAGGATGGCGTCAGCAGAGCAGTTCCTTATGGAGACGACTGCACAGACAGGGATACGACACTGAAGAGCATTCAGGAATACGTCTCTCCCAAGTATCAGATCCGCTGGTATATGGAGTCCCTCGGAAGCGATACTCTGGCCTTCTGTATTGGGCTGACTTCCCAGTGGGAGCAGCTGGAACAGGAATTCGGGGCAGAAAACGTCGCCTTCTATTTTTCCCCAGTTCGGGCAGACAGCGCCATGTTTGAAATGGATATGGACGAGGTGTTTGAACGGCTGGAACAGAGAGGGTAAGCGTAAATTTGCTTTTTAAAGAAGTTTCTGATGGAAAATATGAGCAGAAATGATATGGAGAAATGGGCCGCTGCAGAGGTTCGTTCTGCTGTCTCCCTGCTATCGGATTTGAAATCCGAACACCTGTAGAGCTTCCATTTTCAGCAAATGGAGGCTCTTTTGTGTTATCCAGCATTTCAATATAGCTTACCTGTTTCCCGCCTTTGATATTATAATAAATAACTACCTTGTCGTCATACAGGTAAACAGAGTTTATAAAGGTATCTATAATCTTTTCACGAAAATCCATGTCAAGCGCGTCCCCATTGCAGAACTGTTGCAACCATTCAACAATAGTTTCTTTGGAAAGCTGGACATTTGCAGAAACGCGCAGTTTTGCAAGGTCAAGTTCTGTTTCGGTCTTTTCTGCGTCCAGTTGTTCCATTTTGTCAAAGATAGGCTGCCGGGCAGCAGGAGGGCATACCGCCAGAGTATCAACAAGGCGGCTTATTTCTGCGCTTATTCTATTAAGCTGCTTTTCATATTCCTTTATGCGGTCATTGCCGCAGTCTTTTTTATATTGCTCAATTATTTCAGCAGCAATGTACTGTATGCGCTCTGGTGTCAATACATATTGTACAGTCTGCTCTACAACATACCATTCTATAAAGTCTTTCTTTTCATTCTTTTTGTCGCAGGCGTGGTGCTTTTTCCGTTTACTACATGAGTAATAGTGATATACCGTCCCCATTCTGCCGCGCCCACATTCTCCGACCATGTTAGAACCGCAATATCCGCAAAAGGCTTTACCCTGTAGCAGATAGTTTTCTTTTGCTTTGGAGGCAGCAGGCGCACGCTTTACAGCGTCAAGGCGCATCTGCACCTTATAAAATGTATCTTCGTCTATAAGCGCATCACAGCCGCCCGTAACAGCCTCCCCGCCGTGTTCATAAATTCCTATATATTTTTTATTTCGCAAAACAGTCTGAATACTGGACAGCGTGAGGGGCTTTCCTTGACTGTTGCGGATACCACGGGCGTTCAAGTCGGCTATGATTTGCTTTTTAGGAACACCCTGCGCATACTGCTCAAACATATAACGGATAGTAGGGGCTGTTCTTTCATCAGCCACCAAACGCATATTTTCAACCTTGAAACCAGTAGGGACATGACCGCCTAAAAAAGTGCCTTTTATCCGGCTTTCCCTCTGACCACGTAGCACTTTACGGGAGAGGTCAAGGCTGTACTGTTCTGCGCTGGCTTCAAGCAGCGCTTCAAGAATTATCCCTACTTCCCCCTCTCCAACATTTTCCATAGCAGAAAGTACCTTAACGCCGTGCTGCTTTAGCTTATGCTTGTATATGGCGCTGTCGTAGCGGTCACGGGAAAAACGGTCAAATTTCCAGACTATGACACGCTGAAACTGGTGCTTTTGAGCGTCTGAAATCATGCGCTGAAAGTCCGGGCGTTCATCTGTGCGCCCAGTTATGGCGCGGTCAATATATTCCCCTACAACGTGCAGCCCTTGACGTTCTGCGAAGGTGTAGCAGTCGCGGAGCTGTCCCTCTATGCTTTGCTCTGTCTGATTATGTGAAGAATAGCGGGCGTATATTACGGCGTTCATTGTTTCTTGCATTATTCATCACTTCCTTTCTCATTTAGTACAGATAAGATGAGTTTTATAGAATGATGCAAAGCATCAAGATAAGCGGCTTTTAGTTCAAACGACATACCGGGATATTCTTTATCTAATAACTCTAAATATTTTGGGGTTAATAACAAAGCAACTTGGTTTGCGCTCATTCCTTCAAAGGGTGTGCCATTAAGCGCAGGCTCATCTTTACCCATTAAGTAATCTAATGACAGACCAGAGCCTAAAGACAAGTCAACTAGTGCAGAAAGGCTAATAGTGAAAGGCTTTCCGGTTTCTGTAGCAGTACCATTTTCAAGAGCTTCCAGCTGCGGAGGGCTTATATTGCATTTTTTGGCAAATTCACGTATAGACATATCTCCACGAGCAGCCCGGAGGCGTTCGCCTAAAATATTGTTGTCGATTGAAACTAGTTCTATAGGTTCTTCTGCACACTCTTTTCCAAGAAGAGCGTTGGGAGTAGTGCCGAGAACATCACAGAGTAAACGGATTGTTTGGGGCGATGGCTGGGAGCGGTCAAGTTCCCATGTTCGGACAGTACTTTCGCCTTTATTTACTAAATCGGCTAACTGGGCTTGCGTCAACCCTTTATCTTTTCGGAGTTTTTTTATTCGTTTACCTAATGTCATATAATAACCTCCATTCCTTTACTATCATTATAAGCGATAATATCGCTGAAATCAAGAAAAAGCATAACAAAACTATTGACAGCGACAATACCGCTGTGCTATATTGATAGCAAGGACAGCGGAAATATCGCTGAAAAGAAAGGAGGACTAACTATGTGTAAATTAAAAGAATTTAGAACAGAAAAGGGATTAAGTCAAGAAAAAATGGCTATTAAATTAGGTGTATCTCTTTCAATGTATGCAAAAGTAGAGCAGGGAGCAGCAAAAGCTGGTAGAACATTTATGGAGCGTATAAAAGACAACTATCCAGATGCAAGCATAGACCATATTTTTTTTGATAATAACAGCGGAAATATCGCTGTTATGTAAAGGGGAAGGAGGAACAAAAGATGCAAAGATTTTTAGCAGAGGGCGAAGCCTTGCAGCAGGTGGGCGTTATGGGATTGCGCGCGCCGGACGGCTCAATAATGGAAAATGTGCCATTATTTCGCATCATATCCGCGCAGGAGATAAAGCCGGAAAGCGGACTGACAGCCGGGGAAGAGGCAGCTTGTGAGGATATAGGAAAAACGCTTGCGGGCATATTCAGACAGTACAAAAGAGAGGAAAGAAAGGCAAAGGCAGGAGGCAAAATGCGGGCACAACATGTCTGAACCGTTTATTTTATATAAGCACCCAAACAAAATAGACCAGCTGCGCAAAGAAAGAAAAATAACAATAAAGGTTTTAGCCCAGAGGGCAGGCGTTGGAGAAAGTACGCTTTATAACATGAAAAATGAAAAATGGGGCGACAGCATAAAAGCGGAAATTGCGGAACGGATAGCGGCAGCGCTGGGGGAAACGCCGGAAAAGGTATTCCCGGACTATGCGAGGGCAAAAAAGGAGTATGAGGAAAAGCAGGCGAGGGAAAAAGAACATATTTTCAAAAGCCGCGAAGAAAGGGACGAAGCAATAGAAAAAGTAAAATACCTTGCCGTATACATAGCGAAGAAAAACGCGTGGAGAATGGAGCAGTTTAAAAATAACGTAATGGATATGGAGGACTTTGTGGCAGAGGCAATGCTGACGCTGGTAGAAACTGCTGCACGGGTGGAAACAGACGGAATAAAAAAGGGCATGGAATTTTCACAATATGCAGGCTGGGCAATAGAATACCGCTTTAAATCAATGCACGACAGCCAAAAGAAACAAAAGCGGGCGGCGGGTTTCGCTGTTTCTTTAGATTCAGCAGTACCGGGAGGCACAGAAACTACCTATTTAGATTTTGCGGAAAGAATCTTGCCGAAAAGGGAAACGCCGGAGGAAATCGCAATACTGCGGGAAGAGTGCAGGGAGGCTGTGCGGCATTTGCCACCAAAGCGCAGGCGTGAGCCGGAAATAGCGGCACTGTTGCAGGAGATTGCAATATAAAGAACAAAAGAAAGGGAAAGCCATGATATACAGAACATGTGAACACTGCGGGGCGCATCTTGACGCGGGCGAAAGGTGCGATTGTGAGCAGGAAATACACGCAGCATACGAAGAAAGGGGAAGGAAAGAAAATGGAGATATTATCAGACCAGAAGCAGCAGACAGAAAAAATGACGGAATACCGTTTCGGAGATGATGAAAGAGAGCTGACGGCAGAGGAAAAAGAAGCGTATGCAATGGCTGGGGAACTGGCTGGAAAGATACACAGAGCCGCCGCAGCGGCAGCAGGCGTATTATTTAGGAAAATGACCTATAAAGAATTTAAGCGGGCTTTTAAAATGCCGGAGTGGGTAAAGCCGGAAGAATACTATTTCTTTTCCAAATCATTCTATCAAGCGTATTGCTGGGGATATGAAGAGGGAGAAGAAGAGAACAACAGTTCGATAGAAGGGGCAAAAGAATAGCGTCTAACAAAACCGCCAGACGCTACGCTGTGCATATGCTATACACACAAAAAATCTAAAGATAGTATAGCATATGTACGACAGAAATGCAAGCGTTTTAGCGGATTCTGCGGGAGGGTTCGACCTTGTAAATAATGTTATCTTCTGAACCATTAGGGGAAATAACAAGAAAGGGAATACATATGCCATATACAGAAAAGAAAATCATCATAGGGGACATTATGGAGGTAAGGCGCTACCACTCCACAAAAGGGGGAAACGTGCTAAGAGGGGAAAAAGAAAAGGAATCAACACCGGGACAGAAAAAGGCTAACGAGCTGCGCACAGGTAACGAACTGTGGAGAGTGATATATATAAATTTTAACGGGCAGCAGGGCGACCAGTTTAACACGTTCACATTTACGGAGGACATAGGGGAAGAGGCAGCGCGGAAAGAATGGCGTAACTTTATAAAGAGGGTGCGACGGTATCGGAAAAAGAACGGGCTGCCAGAACTAAAATACGTTTATACGTTGGAGAAACAGGGGCGCTGGCACATTCACGCAGTAATGAACGGAATCCCTATAGAGGATTTAACAAAGCTGTGGGGGCGTGGGCGTGTGACTTCCTCCATTCTGGATAAAACCAACGATTACAGGGACTTAGCGGCGTATATAACAAAGCATGTTGAGCAGGAAGGGAAAGAGCCAGAGGAAAAGAGGAAACACAAGCGCAGCTGGAGCGGCAGCTTAAACCTTAAACGCCCCATTGTGACAGTAAAGGAAATTAAGCGGGAAAGCATCATGCGGAAACTGCCGACAGCACCAAAGGGCTATATCTTGCTGCCGGATTGGGAAATAGGCTGCGATAGCTGGGGGTATTTATACCAGCGCTATAAATGCAGGAAGATAGCGAAGCCGCCAAAGACAGAGAGGCGAAGAAAGAAATGATATACTACACAGGCAACCTGTACCAGCGTTACAAAGGCAGGAAAAAAGCAGGCTGGGAAATCCTGCGGAAACAGGGAAGAAAAGCAAAGCAGACCAAAACTAATAAGCGCCGTTAGTTCAATGGTTAGAGCAACCGCCTCATAAGCGGTAAGTTGTGGGTTCAAGTCCCGCACGGCGCATTAGGCAGCAGGCAGGGCGAGCCTGCAACAGAGGGCAGCAGGCAAATAGCTGCACCTGTATACCGTGGTAAAAATAGCAGCGGTCATGCCAGCTAGAAAGCATGTGGACGGTCAACAGGTTTTCAGTTGCTTTTTAATGCGAAAAGCAGCCCACACGGTAAATAAATACGCCAGAACAGGAGGCGGCAGCGCATGAGCAGGCAGAGAGCGCCGCCAGATGAAAAAGGAAGACAGGAAAAGGAGGAAAACGGGCAGTAATGAACATTTTTTCACGGATATTCCGCAAAACAAAGCCCCCGGAGGGGAAGACGGAACGGGCTGAAATACTGGGCGGCGGCAGCTCATTTTCGGCATGGAACGGCGACGCATACGCAAACGACATATACAGGGGCGCAGTTGACGCGATAGCGCGGAACGTGGCGAAGCTGAAAGGCTCTCACGTGATACGGTATGCAGACCATGACCGCACAGAGGGGGACTGCAAAATAAACCGCCTGCTACAGATAGAGCCTAACCCGTATATGAGCGCCTTTGATATGCTCTATAAGCTGGCAACGCATTATTTTCTTTACAACAATGCGTTTGCGTTCTTACAAAAGGACGAGCGCGGGCGGCTCATGGGTGTATATCCTCTAAACGCGGTACATGTTGAGTTTATGGCAGATGCAGCAGGGGCGTTATACTGTGAGTTCCTGTTTTCTGGTGGGAAAAGCGTAATACTCCCATATGCTGACATTATACATTTACGCAGGAATTTTAACAGTAATGACCTGTTAGGCGACAGAAACGAGGCACTAGAACCAGCGTTACAGCTTGCACATACGCAGAATGAGGGGATTATATCAGCAATCAACAGCGGCGCGCAGCTTAGAGGTATTTTGAAGCGCACGCAGCTTGCAAATGTGGAGAAGCTGAAAGACATACAGGAGAATTTTATAAAAGATTACCTGTCAATTTCTAATAATGGCGGTATAGCCGTTATTGATAACGCATCAGAATACATACCGCTGGACAATAAGCCCTATACAATCGACGAGAAGCAGCTACAGGCAGTAAAGACAAAGATTTATGACTATCTGGGGATTTCGGAGGCGATTGTAAACAGCAGCTACAACGAAGACCAGTGGGCGGCATTTTATGAAAGCACCATAGAGCCGCTGGCGGTTCAGTTCAGCCTTGAATTTACCCGCAAAATATTCAATGAGCGGGAAAGGGCTTTCGGCAATTCTATTTTGTTTGAAAGTGGGCGGCTGCAATTCAGCAGCAATGCCACAAAGGTAAACCTCATAAAAGAGCTTATGCCCTACGGACTGCTGACAATAAACCAAGCGCTGGAAATACTGAACCTTCCAAGCGTAGAGGGAGGAGAAAAGCGGCTACAGACGTTAAATGTAGTTTCCGCTGACGAGGCGCATCAATACCAAATGGCAAAAGCGGGCGCACAAACAGGGGCAGCAGGCGGGCAGGAAAAGGAGGAAAAAGGCAATGAAGGAAGTTAGGGTATGTGAGATAAGGGCAGACGCGGCAGCAGGCGCAGAAAAAGCCCTGCGGCTGGAAGGAAGACCCATTGTATACGACCAGCCAACAAAGATAAATGACCCGGCAGGGGCTTTTATAGAGGTAATAAGGGCGGGGGCGCTGGAAGGTGCTGACCTGTCCGACGCAAGACTACTTTACAACCATGATTTAAGCAAAGTACCGCTTGCGCGTACACCAAAAACAATGCAGTTAACGAAAGACCCGGCAGGGCTGCGCATGATTGCAGATTTACCGGACACACCAGAGGCGAACAGCGTATATACGGCAGTAAAGCGCGGCGACCTTTCGGGCATGTCCTTTGCTTTTAAAGTGCCGCAGGGAGGCGATAGCTACGACGCAAAGACAAAGACGCGGACTATACACAAGATAGAAAAAGTGTATGAAATAAGCGTTGTACCGTTCCCCGCATACCCACAGACTAGCGTAGAGGCGCGTTCTGCGATAAACGGGAAGACAGAAACAGAGAAGCTGCGCCGGGCGGCAATCATAAAGGCAAATATGATACTTATGAAGGACATTTAAAAAAGGTGTCCGTTTTGGACACCATGCAAAAAGAAAAGGAGAAAACAAAATGAAATTTAAGACAATCGCAGAGGCATTCAACCATTACCGCAACGCAACATTAGAGGAAATCGAGCGCCGGGCGGCAGAAATCAAAGGAACGATTGAAACAGATGCAGAGGCAGACGTAACAACCTTAAATATTGAGCTTTCCGGGCTTAAGCAGGCAAAGGAGAATATACAGCAGCAGGCAGCAGGAGGCAGCCAGCGCAGCGCATTTAACCCAATTACAGGCGCGGGCATGAGTTTTGAACGCAGGGCAAGCTATGAGGCAACAGAGGGCGACGTATTGAACAGCCCGGAATACAGGAGCGCTTTCTTTAAGTCCCTGTTAGGGCATAAGCTGACAGAGTTTGAACAGGCTGCTTATAACCGGGCAATGGGCGACCAGCGGGCAGATACTTTTGCAGATTCCACCAGCGCGGCGGCAGTGCTGCCAACACAGACACTTAACGAGGTAGTAAAAAAAGCGCGGACTATGGGCGGGCTTATGAGCGTATGCAGGGCTTTCAATATCCCGTCTAAAGTGGCTGTACCTATCGGAACACCAACAGAGGCGGCGAGCTGGCACGCAGAGGGCGCAGCAGTTGAAAGCGGAAAGCCTGACGTTACAAGCGTTTCATTTGAGGGCTACGAGATTATGAAAGTATTTTCAATCAGTGAAAAGGCGCGTAAAATGAGCGTTTCCGCGTTCGAGGGGTATATGACGCAGGAGCTTAACGCGAGCGTTATGGAATGTATCGCAAACGCCCTTGTAAATGGTACGGGGAAAGCGCAGGGTACAGGAATTTTAACGGGGATAACATGGGAGGACGGAAAAAACGCCCTCACATTCAGCAAGACGGCAGGGCTTAAATATGCTGACGTTGTAAAAGTGGTAGCAGCACTGAAAAGAGGTTATGCAAACGGCGCAGCATGGGCTATGAACAACGCAACGCTTTATAACCTGTTTTATGGTCTGGTAGATGCAAACGGAAGACCTGTTTTTATTGCAGACCCGAAAAGCGAAGGAATCGGGAAAATTTTAGGTTTCCCTGTTGTGATTGATGATTATATTGCAGACGAAACCGCTATTTTTGGAAACTTTAACTACATGGGTTACAACATGCCGGAAGGCATCACGGTAGAGGCTTCACGGGAAAGCAGTTTCAAGAAAGGTTTGATTGACTACAGGGCAATGGCAATAGCAGACTGCAAGCCGATTGTGCCGGAGGCATTTGTAAAGCTGACGCGGGCGGATTCATAAAGGAGGCTGCGGATATGCTGACAATAGAGCAGGCGCGGGAAATACTACGGCTGGACACAGAGGACAACGACGCAATCATAGAGGGGCTGTTATCCGCGATACCGGACTACATAGAGCTGACAACAGGAGTAACCGCAGAGCAGCAGGAGGGGCAGCCGTTAGCTGATACGGCGGGAAAATTTATCCTCATGCTCTGGTACAATGCGGAACGGTCTGACGCGGAAAAGCTACAGCGGACAATAGACAGCCTGCTAAAAACGCTTGCGCTGCTTGCGGTAAAGAAAGGGTAGGGATATGGCTAGGGATTTTGCACGCGGCTTTTACGATAGCCCGCAATGGAGGAAAACAAGCAAGGCTTATTTGAGCAGCAAAAACTACATATGCGAGGACTGCGGCGGCGCTGCGTGCATTGTCCACCATATCAAGCATTTAACGCCGTGGAACATAAACGACCCGGAAATAGCGTTGAGCTGGAATAACTTCAAAGCGGTATGTGAGAAATGCCACGCAGAGGAACACGCAAAAGACAAAAAGGCATTTAAAGGACAGCCAGCAAAGCTGAACGGAATCGGATTTGACGAGAACGGCGACATAATAGAAAGCCCTAACGTATTCTTAGTGTGCGGCAGTCCGGGAAGTGGGAAGACAACATATGTATTAAACCATAAAGCACCAAATGATTTAGTGGTAGATTTAGATTATATATGTGCGGCACTTATGGGAGAAAACGGAGGGGAAAGGTTGGATTTCAGACCAGTCTTGCAAACTGCTTTAGAGGTGCGAAAGCTGCTTTATCAGTGTGTGCAGCAGAGGCGCGGGAAGTGGGAAAGGGCTTTCGTGGTAACAGCGACAGCGGACATTATGGAAATGCGCAGGGCGGCGCAGGAATTGGGCGCAGAACTGGTGTTGATTGATACACCGTTAAAGGAATGTCTGGAACATATACGGAACGACCCGCAGAGAAACAGAAGCCGCAGGAAATTTGAACGGCTTGCGATAGAGTGGCACGAAAAATATAACCAGTCGTTAAAAAATCCTTTTATAGCCCCCCACCAGACGGATTAAGGGAAGGGGAAAACACCGCACGACAGGAAACCTTTTCTTTCCCCTCCGGGGGTACGCATAGGAGGGAGGGGTAAAGATAGCAGGATTTAGGAGGGGATAATATGGCAACAGGAAAAAATACGGAAAAATTAAAGAATATGCGCAAGCTAAAGCGGATTTTGAAATTAGTCCCGGAAGACCGCAAGGCAGTTGCAGAAAAGCTCATAGCGGAAATTGCTTTCATGGAGGACACGCTGAACGGGCTGCGCAGCCACATAGAAGAAAACGGGGCTATAGACCATTTCAAGCAGGGGCAGCAGGAATTTGACCGCGAAAGCCCTGCCGTAAAGACCTATAACACAATGATTCAGCGCTACAGCCTTATATACCGCCAGCTTACCGATATGCTACCAAAGCCAGAACCGACAGACAAGGGCGCAAGTGAGCTGCTGGACTTCATAAACAAACAGGAGTAAAGGCAGTTTGAATTATATCACGGAATACTGGCGGGAAATCGAAAGCGGCGCGGTTATTGTTTCGGAACGGGTAAGAAAGCAGTATAAAAAATTAGCTGAAAGGGTACAGAAAACAGACGGGAGATATATTTTTGATGAAAAAAGGGCAAACAGACCAATAGAATTTGCAGAAACCCTGTGCAGGCAGTCGCGGGGCGAATGGGGCGGGCAAAAAATAAAGCTGGAACTATTCCAAAAGGCTTTTATTTCTGCCCTTTTTGGCTTTGTTGACAGGGAAACCCATATGCGGAAGTACCGGGAAACTATGTTTTACATAGGCAGGAAGAACGGGAAAAGCACCCTGCTAGCCACTATCGCGCTTTATATGTTAACAGCAGACCATGAGGCAGGCGCAGAGGTTTACAGCGTAGCCACAAAGCGCGACCAAGCAAAAATTATTTTCAATGAAGCCTATAACATGGTACAGCAAAGCCCGGCGCTTAGAAAGGCGCTGAAAAAGCGGAAAGCTGACCTGTATTTCCCTGCTACGTTCTCACGGTTTGAGGCATTAAGTAAGGACAGCGGCAGCCTTGACGGTCTAAATTCGCATTGCGTTATCATTGACGAGCTGCACGGAATTAAAGACAGAAACCTGTATGAAGTTATGAAGCAGTCGCAGAGCGCACGGCAGCAGCCGCTTTTAATTATGATTACAACGGCGGGAACTGTCCGGGAATGTATTTTTGATGATATGTATTCCTACGCCTGCAATGTAGCAGACGGCATTTTTGAAGATGAAACATTTCTGCCGATAATGTACGAGCTGGACAGCCGGGAAGAATGGACAAGCCCGGAAATGTGGCAAAAGGCAAACCCGGCACTGGGGACAATCAAGAAGCTGGACGACCTGCAAAACAAAGTAATGAGGGCGCAGAATAACCCGGTAGACCTCAAAGGGATTTTAGTAAAGGACTTCAATATAAGGGACACAATAAGCACCGCATGGCTTTCTTTAGAGGACATAACGAACAAAGAAACTTTTGATTTGGAGCAGTTCCGGGGCTGCTATGCGATTGGAGGGGCTGACCTGTCAAGTTCCCGTGACTTAACGTGTGCAACGTTGCTGCTGATAGAAAAGGAAACAGAAAAGCGGTACGTTACACAAATGTACTGGATTCCAGAGGACAGCCTAGAACGGCGCGTGCATGAGGAAAAACTACCGTTTGATAAATGGCATGAGCGGGGGCTTGTCCGGCTGTGTAAAGGGAATACCATAAATTACAAAGACGTTACGGAGTGGTTTGTGGAAATGGCGAATGATTACGGCATATTGCCAGCGTGGGTATATTATGACAGGTGGAGCGCTGCCTATTGGGTGGAGGAAATGAAAGAAACAGGGTTCACGGAAATGAAAGGCGTTGCACAGGGCGCAAAAACGCTTTCTCTACCAATGCAGTTTTTAGGCGCTGACTTGCAAGCGAAACGTATCAACTACAACAATAATCCTGTATTACGCTGGTGTCTTTCTAATACAGGCGTGCAGGAGGACAGGAACGGCAATATAGTACCGATAAAAAACCAAGCAGCAAAGCAGCGTATAGACGGAACAGCAAGCCTGCTCAATGCTTATGTGGGGCTGTATGAGCATTACAATGAGTTTTTAGAAGCACAGTAAAGGGGGGCAGTAAATGAAACTGAAAGATAAGAAAATACGCATACTGACATATGACACATATGTGAACGACAACGGTTTCAGCGTTGAAGAGTGGCGACCGATACACAAAGGGAAATTGTGGGCGTATTATCGGCAGCTTTCCGGGCGGGAATTTTTCGCATCTGCTACAGTGAACGCAACAGAAGACGTAGTATTTACCGTAAATTACAGGACTGATATTGATACAGATATGTTAGTAGAATATGCGGGGGAATATTACCAAATAACGCGGATAGATAACCATGAGGGATATAAAACAGACATTGACCTTTATTGCAAGACCAACCCAGAACAGCAGCCGGATATTACAGAGAGGCAGCAGGAGGGGGAGAAATGGACGAAAACAGAAGCAATGAAGAGCTTGCAGTAAAGATTAAGGCAGGGGAAAAGAGCCTGTTGCCGATACTCTGGGGGCAGTGCAGGCGCACAGTTATGATACTGGCGGCAAAGTATAGGGGGGTTATAGAAAAAAACGCTTTTGTTGATATGGAAGACTTTATACAGTGCGGCTATTTTGCAATGCTGGCAGCAGTGGAAACATACAACCCAGAAAAAGGCTATAAATTCAATACATACATGACTTTCAAATATAAAAAACAGGTTTATGATATGTTCGGAAATATGCGGGAAGGCGACAAGCGTATATTTCCTATAGCTGCGTCTTCACTCAATGTAACAATGGAGAGTGACGGACACGAAACGGAACTTTTGGAACTGTTGGAAGACGAAAACGCAGAAAGCATAGAAACAGATTATGAGAAAAAGGAAATGCAACAGATTGTAAGGGCGGCAGTCGGTAGGCTGCCAGAGCTGGAACGGAACGTAATACAGGAAATCTATTTTAATGAGCGGGCAAAGACGGAGATTGCAGACGGGAGGCGTTACAAAGACCAGTTTGCAGTTACAAGGGCAGAGGATAGGGCATTGCACATACTTAGGAAAGATAAGACATTGCAGGCATTACATACGGCGTATTTCAAGAATATGCCACGGCAGCAGGATATATTTAAGAGTTCCCCGGAAGAGGCGGCAATAGCGGGCGAAAACTGGGATAAATGGTTTG
>ERZ1673697.2436-NODE-2436-length-16484-cov-8.228316_pt1 | contig 16484 bp, 14 predicted proteins | sample MGYA00580227_ERZ1673697 | MGnify/ENA primary metagenome ERZ1673697 (study PRJEB41218, sample SAMN15661759) | gut metagenome | host: Homo sapiens | place: Canada: London | collected 2015-08-20/2019-03-30 | study: EMG produced TPA metagenomics assembly of...
CTGTGCAGCAAGGATAAAGAACCTTAACTTTTTAGCGGCCTCTGCCCGGGTGGAGCAGTTTCTGAACACGTTTTCGCACGTTTTCCAAAGCCCATGTCACATAGCGGATAACATGGAATTTATCAACGACAATAGTGGCATCAGGGAAATATTCGCTTGCAAGATCACGCCATATCTTGTTCATGTCTGTGATAAAATAGCGTACCTCTTTTTTGTTTGGAAAGTCCTGTAAATATTGCATCAGTGAAACCAGTGACCGTGAAGGGAGGATATCGAAAAGCTTGTGCTTATCAGCATCCGTGAGGAATGCCTGAAACTTTTGGCTTCCGGCATTCCCTCTAAATTCATCAATAAAAAGCGAGACGTGTAGTGATGCGGCAGTGCTTTGGGAGTAGTCGGAAGGATTCTTTACTCATAATAGGTAAGTCCTTAAGGATAGAAAGACGATAGTTGTGTACTTTTTCAGTAACTCTATGGCAGTGGGGGCGAGTATGCGGTTTTCTTTTTAAGGAAAAGAAAATGTGGACTTCGGAGTTGGTTGTATGTAAATCTTCAATAATAGCATCTTCCATTTCAAGGAGTTTTGCGGTAAAATTAGAAACAGGCATAGGGTTCAATCCTTTCTATATGTTTGGTGTGGTAACTTAATTATATAGGAATTGAATCTCTATGCCTATTTAATTTTTTTACTTTACCCCCAAGTAAAGTTTAGAACCCTTTTACTCATGTGCTAATGCAACTTTGTTGTTCATTGCATTGCAAAAAGAAAAAGTGTATAATTAAACTAACTATAAACTGACTGCCCAAGAAGAGGAAATGTAGAAAATGAAGCTGGAATATATTGAATATGTTGCAAATATAGAGAAGTATCATTCTATTAATAAAGCTGCGAAAGAGATGTTTTTTTCGCAGCCCTTTTTGAGCGGAGTTTTGAAATCATTGGAAGATGAACTTGGGTATGCACTATTCGTTCGGAATAATCGAGGGGTTGAGCTGACAGAAGAGGGTAAGGAGTTTCTTCGTCTTGGAAGGCAGGTGCAGCAACTGGTGTTTCAAATGGAACAGATTGGAAGCAAGGGAAAAAAACAGGTGCTTAAGATTTGTTATGTGCAGTCTTATCACATTCTTGATATGCTCCAGAAGTTTCGTGAGAATGATCTAAATAAAATCCAGCTTGAAACAAGAGAAACCAATAATCCGAACGTCTTTTTCAGTGTGCTTCAAAATCCGGAGTACATTGGTATTGCGTACCGTTACGGAACAAGTGAAGATAAATGGATGAAATTTTGTGAAGATAACGAACTTACATTTCTGGAATTTTATAGAGAACCAGTGCATGCGGTAGTAGGAAAAAATAATCCCCTGTATTCAAGAGAAGTACTTACATATGACGATCTGTCCGAATACGAGGCAGTTATGCAGAAGAGTTGGACAGAAGATAATACATATGAAATTGTAATGCCTGATTTTATGCGCCGTCACTTTAAACTTTCTCGCCATACCTTTGATGACAGCCGAAGTAAATTGTATTTTCTTTCACAGAATCCGGAGTATTTTGGCGTTTCTGTCAAATGGTTGGATGAAGGTGATCCGCTTCTGGATATTGGTGCAGTTCATTATATTCCTATATTGGATGATGCAATTGATCGCCGTATGGGTGTTGTTTTCAATAATCTGGGAAGCCAAGAAAAAAGTGCACAACGACTGATTCAGTTTTTAAAACAGAAAAGCATATAAGTAAATAGTTATAACCGCATCACAAATAACGGACTACTCGAAACAGGTATATCGTGTTATAACTTTCCTAAGAAAGAATTTCTAAATTTTTCAAAAAGGAGGTTGTCTGATATGAAAAAGATATATCTGCTTGCGGTGGGCGGAACAATTGCCTATGTCGGAGGAAATAAGACAGACAAGAGCGGTGGACAGCTTCTGAAAGAAGCCAATCTAAACACAGAATCGGAGATAGAGATTATTGCCAGGGATGTGTTAAGAAAGGGAAGTGCACAATTAAGCATGGGAGATCTGTTCTTGATTGCGGGGAAGGCAAAAGAAGCAATTCAGGAAGGGGCAGATGGAATAGTCATTACGCATGGGACTGATACTTTAGAAGAAACTGCTTTTTTTCTGAATCTGACAGTACCGCATACTATTCCACTGGTAATTACCGGTGCGATGAAACACGGGGCGCTTCTCGGAGCGGATGGCAGTGCTAATGTCAGTGCAGCCATAACAGCCGCTGCATCCCGATCCTTGCAAAAAGAGGGCTGTGTAGTAGTATTTGATGATAAGGTGTTGCCATCATGGTATGTGCGAAAGACACATACACAGTTTCTGGAAACGTTTCAGTCCCAGTTTGGACCAATCGGTTATTTTTCAGAGGGAAACTTACGGATGGTGGTTTCTGTAAAAACTCCGGCAAGATTAGAAAACTTTGAAGAGCTTTCGGGAAAGGACAGACTGCCTGAGGTATATATCGAAACGGCATTTGCAGGAAATGACGGAAGGATGCTTAAGAAAGCAAAGGAATCAGGCTATCAGGGCATTGTCATTGAAGGTGCGGGCGGAGGACATTGCAGTTCAGAGATGGCTGCGGCAATAGAAGAACTTGGCAGGGATTATCCGGTGATTATGTCATCCAGAACTGGAACTGGAGAAGTTCTGAATAGAACTTATAGTGGAGGAGCTGGATCAGAGGTAAGGCTTCTGGAAAAAGGAGTAATTTATTCCGGTATTCTGGATTCCAGAAAATCTAGAATTCTATTGATCCTGTTGCTTTCCAAAGGATATGATGTTGACAAAATTCGGAATGTTTTTGCTAATTATAGTGTATTTGATGATTAATCAGTAACTTGTATGTGCAGACGATGCAGAAAAGAGGCCATATGAAAGAACTTACTATGTATATCAGAACAGAAAAACTGGAACAGATGAAAAAGATTCTTGTAGATAAGCACCAATGTGGTGGAATGACAGTCAGTAATGTTATGGGATGCGGTAATCAGCAGGGATTTGCAGAAGAGTTCAGGGGAACCCGTACAAATGTAAATCTGCTACCAAAGCTGAAGGTAGAAGTTGTAGTAGAGGATGATAAGGTGGAACAGATTGCAGATGATGTTTGCAGTACTCTGGCAACAGGTCTTGTGGGAGATGGTAAGATTTTTGTGAAAAATGTGGAAGAAGCTATTCGTATCAGAACAGGAGAACACGGTACACAAGTCGTGTAGCATTTCCTAAAATTTAACAATATTCGTAAATAAAAGCGTACAATGGTGTAGCAAAAAATACCGTTGTATGCTTTTTTAAATAGAAATCTAAGGAGGATATTATTATGAAGAAAAGAAGAGTTAAGGCATTATTCCTCGCATGTGCAGCAATGATGAGTATATCTCTTATCGGCTGCGGCGGTACCGCTCAGGAAGATGGAACACAGACTTCAAAAAGTTCTGCACAGGCGGATAGTGAAAATACCGTGAAAAGTGAAGTGCACTATGCATTCAGTGCACAGCCGCCAACACTGGATCTTCATACTACGAGTACTACTGTAGCTTATACGATCGGTCGTGGTGGAATCTATGAGACACTGGTTACTTTGGATGAAGATTATAACTATACGTGTGAACTGGCAGAAAGTGTGGATATCAGCGAAGATTATAAGGACTATACATTCCATTTAAGAAAAGGCGTGAAGTTTCACAATGGAAAAGAAATGACAGCAGATGATGTGGTGGCATCTCTGAACAGATGGAAAAGCTACTATAAAAATGCCAGTGCTGCCTGCGGAGACGCTGATTTTGTAAAAGTAGATACCTATACGGTAAGTATTACACTTACGGAATCTTCAATGGGATTTTTGGAGATGATGGGAGGTGCTCAGAATGCATCAGTAATTATGCCCTCCGAAGTAATTGAAGCGGCAGGAGATGGAGTGGTGAGTGAGTTTATCGGAACTGGTCCCTATAAAATGGACACGTGGGCTCAGGATCAATATATTAAGGTTGTGAAATACGAGGATTATCAGCCGTATGGCACGGAAGGTGAATCAAGTGGTTGGGGTGGCTATAAGGATCCGCAGGTGGAGACCGTGTATTTTGAATTTGTAACCGATCCGGCAACCAGAGTTTCCGGTATTCAGACAGGGGAATACGATTTTGCGATGAGTCTGCCGTCTGATAACTATGAAATGCTTAAGGCAAACGAAGATCTGACTACAATGCCGGTATTTAACGGAGGATTAAGTGCAATCTTTGATAAATCAGAAGGATGGACTGCAGATCCGGTTTTCCGTAAAGCAGTCAATGTAGCTTTGAACAAGGAAGAGTGTGCAATTGCTTCCTATGGTCTTGCAGACTTTTTCCGTCTGGATTCCAGTTATATGTTTAAAGAGCAGGAAAAATGGTACAGTACAACCGGTGATGAAAGCTATCAGACCTATGATCAGGAGCTTGCAAAAAGCTATCTTAAGGAATGTGGTTATGATGGATCTGAAATTACAATTATGGTTTCATCCGATTATGCGGATTTCAACAACCTTGGAATTGCCATGGAACAGGAATTGGAAGAGGTTGGTATACAGGTAAATCTTCTTGTAGTTGACTGGCCGACACAGCAGTCTTACAGAACAGATCCTTCAAAATTTGATATCTTTGTAACAACGTTTACGCCGATTGCAGCGCCTACCGATTTGCTCTACCTTCAGTCCTCATGGCCAGGATGGTCTGACGATGAAATGTTAAGCAATTATATGAGCAGTATCAGAACATCTGTTGACGCAGATGCTGCAAAAGAAATCTGGGATGAATGCCAGGCTTATCTGTGGGATGAATATTTACCTATCGTAAAGATTTGTGACAAATATACATACGATGCTACATCTGATAAGATGGCGGAGCTTCGCTATTTCCAGACACCAATATGGTGGAATGCAGTTGTATACGAGTAAGCAGCATCGTATAGGCAAGATGATAAATGCGCCGGAGGAGGACGAGCAATGAAAAAATATATTTTAAAAAGACTCCTTTCTACAATTCCGATCTTGTTGATTGTTTCTATTGTTATTTTCTTCATTGTGCATCTGACTCCTGGAGATCCAGCAAGGGTAATGCTTGGAGAAGGGGCAAGTGAAGAAGCTGTAGAAAATCTACGTGAATCAATGGGCTTGAATGATCCGATATTACTTCAATATTTTAAATGGGTAGCGGACATAGCTCAGGGAGATCTTGGCAATTCTTATGCGATGAACAAGCCAGTTACGGAAGTAATCGGAGAACATATTATTCCAACGCTTAACCTGACAGGTATGTCTTTGATTATCACGCTATTGATTGCCATTCCTCTTGGAATCCTTGCGGCGAAAAAAAGGGGAACTATTGTAGATAACTCTGCAACTGTATTTTCTTTGGTCGGAATTTCTATACCAGCCTTTCTGATGGGATTATTCCTGGTACTGTTATTCAGTGTAAAATGGAAGATCTTACCGGTAGCCGGATATAAGACAGTTGCAGAGGATGGATTTGCGATTCACATGAAATATCTGCTTCTTCCGGCTATTGCATTGGGCTTTGAGCAGGCTGCGTTAATCACCAGAATGACCAGAGCATCTGTACTGGAGGTCTTAAACTGTGATTATATCAAAATGGCAAAATCAAAAGGCGTAAAAGAATTTACCCTGACAGTGAAACATGCTCTTCACAATGCATTATTGCCGATTATTACAGTTGTGGGACAGTGCTTTATTATTCTTCTCTCAGGTGCAACAGTCGTGGAAACAATATTCAATATTCCCGGTGTGGGAGCTTTGATTGTCAATTCCATTGAACGGCGTGACTATGAAGTAATACAGGGAATTGTTCTGGTAATCACTCTGGTGAATGTTCTGGTAAATCTTCTGGTAGATCTGTTGTATGGTCTTGCTGATCCTAGAATCAGACTGCAGTAGGAGGAATGGATATATGGAAAATATCAAAAAACAACTTATGAAGGAACATCGACAGCTTCGAATCAGAAAATTCTGTAAAAATAGAATGGCTGTTATCGGAATGATTATTACACTTTTTATGACTGTTCTTGCACTTTTTGCTCCATTGATTGCCACGCATGATCCCTTGGAAATGGTAGTAATAGAAAGGCTTAAGGCACCTTCAGCGCAGCACCTTTTTGGCACTGACACTTTTGGAAGAGATTTATTCTCAAGAGTTGCCTACGGTGCAAGGCTTTCTATGGGAGTCGGTCTCAGCGTGGGTGTGCTGACTATGGTTGCAGGTATGATTATTGGTTTATATGCCTGTTATTATAAAGCATTAGATAACATTCTGATGAGAATATGCGATGGTCTTAAGGCGATTCCTTCTATTTTGCTGGCTATTACGATGATGGCTGTGATTGGCCCCAGCACAAAAAATGTAATTATCAGCCTGACACTGGTCAGTATACCGGGAATGGCTCGTATTGCAAGATCTAATGCCCTGTCAATAAAACAGCAGACATATATAGAAGCTATGAGAGCCTTGGGTGCAAAACCCACAAGAATTATCTGGGGACACATAGCACCGAATGTACTTTCACCGGTCATTGTTCAGGCAAGCTATGTGTTTGCAACAGCAATTATTACTGAGGCAGCTTTGAGTTTTTTAGGAGCTGGTGTTCCGGCTCCGGCTCCCAGCTGGGGAAATATTCTGTATGAAGGTAAAACGGTTATTTATAATTCTTGGTGGATGGTTACCTTCCCCGGTGTTTTTACAGCATTGTCTGTATTGGGACTGAATTTATTCGGCGATGGACTGAGAGATTTTCTTGATCCTCTGACTAGCTAGGGAGGTGCAATACAATGGATGAATCAAATATTCTGGAAGTGAAGGATTTGCTCACAACATTTCGTACAGAAAGAGGCCTGATGAAAGCGGTTGATGGTGTGAGTTTTCAGGTGAAAAAGGGAGAAATACTCGGTGTGGTTGGCGAATCCGGATGTGGTAAGAGTGTGACAAGCCAGTCTATAATGCGGCTGTATGATGAAAAGAGAACGGCCAGATACAGCGGCGAAATTTTGCTGAATGGTGATAATCTTCTGAAAAAAACAGAAAAGGAAATGCGTGAAATCAGAGGAAGAGATGTTGCGATGGTTTTTCAGGATGCACTGAGTTCTCTGAATCCGGTGATAAAAATCGGAGAACAGATTATGGAGCCATTAAGAATTCATCAGCATATGAAAAAGAAAGAAGCCAGAGAACGTGCTCTTGAGATGCTGCGGCTTGTAGGAATTCCTGCACCGGAAGATCGGCTGGAACAGTATCCACATGAGCTATCAGGAGGAATGCGTCAGAGAGTGATGATTGCGATTGCACTTGCCTGTCAGCCAAAGCTTCTGATTGCAGATGAACCTACCACAGCCTTGGATGTAACTATTCAGGCACAGATTATGGATCTGATTGTGGAACTGAATCAAAGTCTTTCCATGGGAGTAATTCTGATTACTCACGATCTTGCAGTGGTAGCCGAGACCTGCAGCCGTGTTGTAGTAATGTATCTGGGACAGATCGTGGAGGAAGCAGATGTAAATGATTTGTTTGACAATCCAATGCATCCCTATACCAATGGTCTGATTCAATCAATTCCGAAGCTGAACGGGAATCGAAAGGAACATCTTTATACGATAGAGGGAATGGTCCCGTTATTAAACCAAATCCCGAAAGGATGTCGGTTTGCACCGAGATGTCCTTATGCAACAGAACTCTGCCGCAATAAAATGCCGGAACTTGAGATGATCAGTGATACCCAGAAGGTACGTTGTTTTTATGCGGCTGAAAGAGGGGAGATGAGCGTATGAATGAAGAAAGAAAAATTCTACTGGAAGCAGAAGGAATTAAAAAGTATTTTCCGGTGGCAGGTACGCTTGGTAAAGTTGTCAATCATGTCAAAGCGGTTGATGATGTATTAATCAGGTTGTATAAGGGTGAGACTATGGGACTTGTAGGAGAAACCGGATGTGGGAAAAGTACGCTTGGCAGAACTCTCTTAAAACTGACAGATCCTACAGCAGGAAAGATTTATTTTGATGGAGAAGATATCACAGATTACAGTGAAAGCAAAATGCGTTTAATGCGTAGCAAAATGCAGATGGTTTTTCAGGATCCTTATACCTCATTAAATCCGAGAAAACGTGTGGGACAGATATTAGAAGAAGTACTTTCAATCCATAAAATATGTGACCGGAAGGACAGAATGTCAGTTGCCATGGATACTCTTAGGAAGGTTGGCTTGAGACCGGAACACTATTATCGATATCCACATGAATTTTCCGGTGGGCAGAGGCAGAGGATTGGCCTTGCCAGAGCACTAATTCTGAATCCTTTGTTTGTAGTATGTGATGAACCGGTATCTGCTCTGGATGTCTCGATACAGGCTCAGATTATCAACCTGTTACAGGATCTCCAGAGAGACTGCAATCTTACTTACTTGTTTATTGCACATGATATGAGTGTTGTAAAATATATTTCTACCAGAATAGGAGTAATGTATCTTGGGCATCTGTTGGAACAGGCATATACAGATGATTTGTTTGGAATGCCTATGCATCCATATACCCAGGCGCTTTTCTCAGCTGTTCCAGAGACTAATCCACATATCAGGAAAACGAGAATTGTTCTCAAAGGCGAGGTACCTTCTCCGTTAAACCCTCCCAGTGGATGTGTGTTCCACACAAGATGCCCTTATGCCATGCCGATATGTAAGACAGTACCACCATGTCAGAAGGAGATATCCAGGGATCATTTTGTGTCATGCCATCTGTACGATGATGAAGTATCACAAGGGTGAAAGGAAGGATACTTATGGATAAATGGTTGAATTTCACAGCAAGCGGGGATTCTCTGATTGTGAAGCACATTCCACAGGGATATCCGGGATTTGACAAGGTAAAAGAATTTTTGTACAGAGGAGATGCGCGAATCACAAATCTCGAAACTACATTAACTGACGGAAATTGTTTTGCATCCAGTTTCTCAGGTGGAACTTGGGTTACGGCACCCGAAGAGGTGCTTGATGATTTGCGAGAATATGGTTTTAATATGTATGGATGGGCAAATAATCATACCATGGATTATTCCTATGAGGGACTTCTCTCTACCAAGCGTGCATTGCAGAATGCACACCTGGTTCATGCAGGTGCAGGAGAGAATCTGTTCGAGGCTTCCAGACCCGGAATCATTGAACTTCCCTCTGCAAGAGTTGGGCTGATTTCCATCTGTTCTACTTTTGACCCATCTGCGAGAGCTGGGAAACAGAGTGAATCACTTCATGGAAGACCAGGATTGAATCCTCTTCGATTTCAGACAATCTATAGGGTGAACAGGGAACATATGCAAGCTGTAAAGGAAATCGCAAAAGCTACGGGAGCGAATGGACGTAATAATCTGTCTATTCAATATGGCTTCAGGCTTCCTGTACCGGATGGACAATTTGAACTGGACAGTATACGGTTTGAGGAAAATGAGAAAGAAGGACGATTCACACAGTGCAATAAAACAGATTTGGAGCGTACTACTATGGCAATACAGGATTGCCTCAAAACGGTAGATTACGTTGTGATCATGGTACACTCACATGAAATAAAAGCCGATACCAATGAGGATGCGGACTTTTTCCTGGAAGAGTTTGCGAGAGCGTGCATTGATGCGGGAGCTTGTGCAGTATTGGGTGGCGGAACCCATCAGTTAAAAGGGATTGAAATATACAGAGGAAAACCTATTTTTTATTCGTTGGGGAATTTTATTTTCCAAAATGAGTATGTCAGGGTGCTTCCGCCGGATTTTTGCGAGAAACATCACTTTCCGGAAAATTACACTGCATCACAGGGGATTGCAGCAAGAACAGCAAGCGCACGTGGAGTAAGCATGCATGCAGATTTGAATAATTTTCGGTCGGTGCTTCCGTATTTCAGGATGGAGGATGAAAGATGTGTGTGTGTAGAGTTATTGCCTGTTTCACTGGGACATGATAAACCGATGAACTTCCGAAATCTGCCATATGCAGCCAATGAGGATGAAAGCAAGGAGATTATGGAGTATCTTGAAAGAGTCAGCAAACCTTATGGAACAAACTTTTGTTTTAGAGACGGAAAAATTGTGGTTGATCTGACGAGGAGTGTTGAAAATGAAAAATAATTATGAACAGATAGAAGCTTGGACAGATGCACTTTATGATGAGGTGAAATCTATACGAAGAGATTTCCATAAGTATCCAGAACCTGGATGGGCTGAAATCCGCACCTCATCTCTGATTGCGCGTAAACTTCAGGAACTGGGATATCAGGTGTTGACTGGTGAAAAGGTGTGTAGCAAATCTGGAATGATGGGATTGCTGTCAGAAGAGGAATTTTCTGCGGAATATCAGCGTGCAATAGAAGAAGGCGCAGATCTTTGTTTTGCCCAGGAGATGCAGAATGGATTTACGGGTGTAATCGGTATCCTGAAGAATGGGGAAGGGCCGGTTGTGGCACTGAGATTTGATATTGATGCGCTCTATATATTGGAAAATTCCACCACAGAACATAGACCTTTTCGAGAAGGCTTTTCTTCTATAAACAGTCGTTATATGCATGCCTGTGGTCATGACGGACATGCGGCGATGGGACTGGCAGTTGCAGAGGTTATGATGAAGTTGAAGGATGAGATACATGGCACTTTGAAACTGATCTTTCAGCCAGCTGAGGAAGGTGTAAGAGGCGCAAGAGCAATCGTTGAGCAGGGACATCTGGATGATGTAGATTATCTAATTGGCTCGCATATCACGCCTGCTGATAATTATGAAGGAGACGTGATACCAGGTGCATACGGAGCTCTTGCTACTACAAAAATTGATGTGGTGTATCATGGCCGTGCAGCTCATGCGGGATCGGCTCCTGAAAAGGGGAAAAACGTGATGCTTGGTGTTGCGGCAGCAATCAGTAATCTCTATAGTATTCCCCGAAATGGAAAAGGGGCGTCCAGGGTTAACGTGGGTACGGTAACAGCAGGTACTGGCAGAAACGTGATTGCAGACTATGCAAAGATGCAGATTGAAGTAAGAGGGGAAACTTCCCAAATTAATGAATACATGGAGAATTATGCCATGAGAATTCTGAAAACAGCTGCTGAAATGCATGATCTTGAGTGTGAAGTTAAACTTATGGGAGCAGCTATTACTATCAAAAGTGATGAAAGTCTGATAAAAAGAGTGAGAGAGGTCTGCGAAAAAAATCTAAAGACGGTGAAGCTGACAAAGGAAGATACCATGCATCTCGGAGGAAGCGAAGATTTTTCACTCATGATGAAAAGAGTACAGCAAAAAGGAGGAGAGGCAACTTTTCTTCGCGTGCTTGCGAAGCTGAGTGATATTCCACACGGTACAAGATTTGATTTTGATGAAAAATGTTTACTTCCTGGAATAAAGGTCTTCTGTGCAGCGGTTTACGATTTGATGAAGGCATAATAAAAGATCATCCCGGCACTGATGGAGGATAAAAACTCTGTCAGTGTTTTTTTATATGATAGGAAATTCCTCCTTGCGGAGGAATCTTGAATTAAAATAGCCCGCTGAAGGCGGGCATGAAAAAAAGACGGTTACTGAAAGAGGTCTATGTAGAAGCCTTCTTCTGGTTCGTCATCATCCCAGTCATCATCTTCAGTTAGAAAATAGTGCATGTCCAGTAAATCCGAATCGGTCATGCCTTTTACAAGTTTTGCTGTCATACCCTCCGGTGGATTTTTGATGTATTTGTTGCGAAGTTCCTCTAGAGCTTTAGAGTCCATGACGGATACCTCCCTGCCTGCGAATAAATACAGTATGAAGCAGACGGGAGAATAAATCAAGCGGAACGACACTTGGCTTTTGCCTTTTCGTAAAGTTCTTCCAGAGAAACACGCCTGTGATTGTAATAAATATCCGTCAGTGACATTGTGCGTTTGTAGTTAGGACAACAGAGCGGGTCATTTTGTAGTGCAGCCCAGGTATGTGCTGAGTCAAAAGGGATATAAAATTCAGAGCCGGTACTGTTTTCCTTACAAAAACATTGTCTTCGTGGTGGTTGTAATGGAAAGTAACATTTTCGCTATCGTAAGAATCAATGCGGTTTAGGAGCAGCTTTGATTTTCCTGAAAGAGGGACCGATTTTCTTTTCCATCTCATTAAGCAAAGCGGTCTGAAAGGATTTGCGGAGAAGCGTGTAATTGAAGTGCTTTACAACACGCCAGAAGCCATCGTCAGAGAAGCCGCCTTCGGTGATGAGATAATGAATATGAGGATTCCATTCTTCATAAATTTCCTGAAGTATATTCATAACACTATTATGAGGGAAAAAGAACAAAAAGAAAACCCCACCCCTAAAGATTGATGGGCAGGGGAGCTGAATAGGCAAAGCCTATTTTTTGTGTAAATGTCGGATAAAGAACAATTCAGGCGGTACAAACGAATAGCTTTTTATGAAAAATTTTTGTGGATTTTACCAAACTATGGTTTCACACTTTACGTTCCTTTATTAATATTTTATCCAGGCACAGCTCTGCTTTTTTCCTTTGTCAGGTGGAAAATATGTAAAATTTAATGGCGCATCTGTTTGGTTTATAAAAGAACGATCGGGAGTCGTTTTTTATAGATTGGAAAAATTTAACAAGAAAGGGTGAAACATATGAAAGTAAAACGATGGCTGGTGGGTCTGCTGGCGGCTGTTATGGTAATGACGATGCTTCCGTATACGGCGTATGCAGCGGATATACCTGGAAGCACAGAAGAAACGGGTGATGTTTCTGAAACGGGCGATATTTCTGAAACGGTGGAGACTACTGAAAAACTCACCGATCAGGAGCAAACCTCCGGAAAAGAAACAATTCAGGCACAGGAGACGCAGGAGGTTCCGGAAACTCCGATACAGTCTAAGAAGGAGACTTCCACTGAAGAATCTGATCTCGCCGACAGTACCATTGAGGAATCGCTTATTTCAGAGGAAGAAATCGATAGCGTGTGTCTTGCCCTCGGGGCGGAGGCGCTGGCGGTTGGTTCTACGGTGCAGGAGGGCGGACTCACGTATACGGTGACGAGGCTCGCTTCCGATAATGCACACGGCGTTGTTTCCGTTGCAGACGGTAAGAGCGTATCAGGGGCGGTTGTTGTACCGGCCAGTATTCAGATCAATGATATGCCGTATGATGTGACAGCGCTGGCAGACAGTGCTTTCGAAGGGAACGCAAATCTCACGAGTATCGACCTTTCCGCTACAGATCTGTCGTCCATCGGACAGTATTGTTTTAAAGGCTGTACCGGACTGACCTCCGTTGACTGCCCGGAGGCGATTGTATATACCAATGTCAAAAGACAGGCATTTAGTGGCTGTACGGCGTTGAAAGAGCTGACATTTAACTATGTTCAGATTCTCAAAAATACGTTACCGTTCATGAACTCCGGGATTACCCGTATTACGGTTTTGAATCCGGTAAATTTTGGGGCGAACGCTTTCAGCGGACTGAGTGAGGGATTTACACTGATTTGTCCAAACAATCTGGAAGCTTCTAAGATTGACGCATACTCATTTGGAACGACGAAAAATGTAACGATTCAGGTGGCAGATGCAGCCGCAAAAACGGCGCTGGAGGAAAAGTTCGGCGCTTCGGTCACGGTTGTCAGCCTCTCCGGAGGGGAGGAAACGATTGTGGCTTCGGTGCGGGATGGAAACGGAAACGTGACTACATACACCTCGATGGCGGCGGCTTTTGAGGCCATCAACGTATCAGAAGATGCGGGGCCTTTTTATATGACTGTACCGTATACGTCTGAAGGAATCGACTGGTCCGGTTCTGCGACAGTCCCGAATAAGAAGACGACCATAGATTTCAGCGGAAACAACGTGTGTCTGCCGGCAAGTCTGGTGCTTCAGGCGCCGCTGACTATCAAAAATATCAACAACTTCACGAATGCGGACGGTGGAGAGCTGTGTACGCTGGAGGCAGGAGACAATGCCTTTGTGATGCAAAATGGCGGCAGCTTCGGATTTGCAAAGATAAGTGGAAGTAATCTGACTTTTGATAAGATACTTCCGCACAGCACGCCTCTGGGCTCAGAGCCATGCCAGCTGGTTGGAACCGGAAATAATGCGGTACTCCATATTCAGAACGTGGGAAGCAGCAGTTATATCTATGATCTCCCGGATATGAATGGCTTTTCGGAACTGATCCTGACGGATGCCTACATGAAGATAAATGCGGGAGAAGCTGCAAAACTCAAACGTGTCACACTGAACAATGGTGGTCTGACAGTCCTGGATACAGTGGAGCTTTCCTCCATCGGCGGAAATGGTACGCTTCGTTTTGCAGAAGGAGCCAGCCTGACAGTAACAGATCAGGCGGAGGGCACTTTCCGCCTGCCGGATTTAAGCGATAACGCCCCGGTTCCTGTCACTGTGCCGGCGAATAGCGCACTGATCCTTAAAAATGCCAACGGTGATATTGTGGAGCCGCAGGTTGCAGTGAGCGTTGTGGAGGTAAGCGGCGGCAACCTTAATAACAAGGGATATGCTTCCATGGCGGAGGCAATGGAAGCCATTGCCGGAGACGATGGAAATGGAACATATACCGTCATCCTGAAAGATAATGCTGCCATGGGACTGGACGATGGTTCATCAAATACCTGTTCCCTGCCGGCAAAAACAATCGTTCTGGATGGCTGCGGCTATAAGCTTTCTCAGCCGGTGACTTCACGCAACTACCTTGGAATCAACGGAAATCTGACACTGAAAAATGTCGAGCTTGACATGAACCGGACCTATCTCTACAATTATGCCGAAGGTGCGGAGATTACCTTTGAGGGAACTGTAACCGGAAAACTTGGTCTTGCCCAGGATAAAACGGACAAGAACGCAGAAGGAGCTACCTTTGTGGTATGTTCGCCGGTTTCAAAAACCATCCTTGCAAGCCTGGGTGGAAACACAGGAAACAATTATAATTATCCGCCATCGACGACCGTGGTTCTTAAGGGCTATGGAACAGCGGAGGAACCGGCATTGGGCAGATTTAATTCGCAGATTGTTCCTTCAGCGGGAAGCAGTTCTTCTGCCTTGCGTGAATTGGTTTTGGAAAATTCGTATGTTCCTATTTTCCCGGCTGCTTATGATAGTCAGACCATTAAGATTTCCGGAAGCGGAGGCATCTCTGTTTCTCCCGGAGCGCAGGTGACTGCAGCAACCATTTATGGATGGGATGCTTCCGCAGGTGATGCGCAGGTACTCCTTAAAAAGAAGTCTGCAGGATTTGAAAAACTGATCGTCCGGGGAGAGGTTTCCGGCACGACTAAAGTAAAGATCAGCGGGGATGAAATCCCGGAGGACGGGACTGTTTTGGTACAGGCGCCCCATGGAGCAGCGGATTCCTTCTATTTGGATGGTGTTCCGGGCAAATCCCTGATTCGACAAACCAATGGTGATTATGTCGTAGCTGCTCCGACAGTTTCTGTGAGCGGTGGAACATTGAATAATGGTGTTTACGGAACGCTGGCAGCGGCAATGGATGCAATCAGGGCCGACGGCGGAACGGAGTACACGGTGAAGCTGCTGGACAATGTAAATCTGGAGACAGATTTGACGCTCGCTGACACAACGCTCGTGCTGGACGGTGACGGACATACTCTGAGCGCAGGCGGAACCAATGCTTATATCAATGTCCCGAACAATCTGACAATCAGAAATATTAAGCTGGATTTGGAAAACACATCCATCCACTATACGCCGAATACAGACGATAAACGTGTCATCGAACTGGAATCCACGGTCAGCGGAACGGTGAAGAGCCTGCTGGATGATTCTCAGTCCCGCTGGCTGGATTTCAAGCTGAATGGAAACAGTGTGCAGGTCGGAAAGATTACCGGAACCGTAAGCACCATCGGCACGAATCTGACCGATTTGTTCCTGACTGGATTTGGTGCTATAGACGATCCGATTTCCCTGGATGGAAAGGCAGAAACGCTTGCTGCTTTGGTTCTGGACAACAGCTTCCTTGCCATTGCAGGGGACGTTACCGACCTGGGCACGATCCGCACATCGAGTAAAACTTCAGGCGGCGGGTTGATTTTGAAGGATAATGCTGCAATCAATGCGCTGAGCCTTTGGACAGATACAGCCTTTGGCATCCGAATTCCGTCGGGCAAGACACTGACAATAAACAATAATGTGGTCGGCAGACAAATTCCCGTTTCCATTGAAGGACAGCCTGAGGACGGGCAGGTACTGATCCGCGCCGCTAAAGGAGCAGCAGATAGCTTTGTGCTGACGGGTGTGGATGAAAAGGTTGAGCTTGTTTGGAGTAAGGCCGACGGTACATATACCGTTCATATTCATAGTTACGGGGAGTGGAAATCTGACGACATCAATCATTGGCATGAGTGCTCCTGCGGAAAAAAATCTGACGAAGGGGCGCACATCAGCGATAATGGGGTTGTGACGAAAGAGCCAACCACCGCCGAGGCGGGCG
>ERZ1673697.2440-NODE-2440-length-16472-cov-44.366937_pt1 | contig 16472 bp, 10 predicted proteins | sample MGYA00580227_ERZ1673697 | MGnify/ENA primary metagenome ERZ1673697 (study PRJEB41218, sample SAMN15661759) | gut metagenome | host: Homo sapiens | place: Canada: London | collected 2015-08-20/2019-03-30 | study: EMG produced TPA metagenomics assembly of...
ACAGTCCTGCGGTGAACTTTTGAAATCTTTTTCACTTGACCTCCCTACGCTGGAAGAAAATTATTGTGGCAACCATAAGACATATATCAACGGAGCGGACAGTGAGCTGGAAAATATATTTCAAAAACTCTGGCGGCTATCTGAAAAGCCCTCTGCCTTCCATTTGCAAATCTATACGCTTGAACTTCTCCACCGGCTTCTTAACATGGAAATCCGGCCTCCGAAAACTTGCGGCTTCTACACGGAAACACAGGTTGAAATTGCAAAAAGGGCGGCACAACTCCTTTCTGATGATCTTCGCCAGCACATTCCTGTAAGGCAGATTGCAGAACGATTTTCGGTCAGTGAAACCAGCCTGAAAAATTATTTTAGAGGCGTATATGGACAGAATATATCCACCTGGCTGCGGGAAATCCGTATGAACGAAGCCGCAAGGCTTCTTTCGGACACAAAGCGTCCGATTGCCGAAATATCCGAACAGGTCGGCTACTCGAATCAAGGAAAATTTGCAGCCGTGTTCAAAAAGCAGTTTTGTCTTTCTCCGCTGGAATACCGGCGGTCAAAGAATTTGGGAAATATATAAGATAAAGCCGGGATTGCTTGCTGGCTTGCAAAATCCCGGCTTCATCTATGTGTGAGCTTCTCAGAACCAACACCATTGTAGCAAGCAGGGCATTCGTCTATACAAATGCTATTTTGCTTTGCAAAATGCTTGTTGGGCTGTGCCCAAACCCCATTTGTTCTGCATCGTGCCGATGCAGGCTGCGCGTTTGTTCCAAACACTTTTATAACAAAAAAGATAGCCTAGGACTCTCCCATGAGGGAAGAATCCTAGGCTATCGTCGTTTATCGGGATTTCGTTTTTTCAGTGCCGTCCTTTTCTTCTGCAAAGAACAGTTCTACGTTTCTCCGCGCACGAAGAAGTTCCTGCATTTCTTCTTTCGCTTTGCGGTAGTCCGGGTAGAGTGCTTTCTTTTCTGTCAGCAGTTTGGAATATTCCGCGTCCAACTCCTTGACCTTGGGAAGCGTTTTCAAATTGGATTCATCAAATGCTGCTTTCGCTGCCTTGTGCAGCGTGATCTCTGTGTGATGCGCCTCCAGAAATCGCTTGCTATATCCTGTCTTTCGGTAGGCATCATAAATCGGTCGCGTTTTGGCGTAGTTGATGATGTGCGCTTTCAGCACTGCAATTTCTGCCAGCCGATTTTCAGAGGCTTTAATGGAATCACCCAGTTCATGATAACGGGAAGTGGCAGCGTCCACACGCTCCTGCATTTCTTCGATGCTGACAATTTTATTTTCCTGCAAAAAAATCAGGGTCTTGGACATCTCTTTCAAATTGTAGCGTTTCGCCCACCGTGCATAGCCTTCGCTTTTGCCCTCGGAGAGCTTTGCCTGAATGTCCACCAACAGGTGGAACGGCTGCTCTTTCGGTGGCTGCTTCTGATATGGGCGGTGTTCGGCTTCTCCGGCAATGACCGCCTTGATTTCATCTTCGCTGTATCCTACGCCTAGTGTCCGAAAACGGATAAATCGTTTCTGCCGTGTTCCTTTGACCGAAGTGTACTTTCCGCGTTTGATTTCGTAGCCCTGTTGCTCCAGCTTTTGAAGAAAGCCTTCGAAACTTGTAGGCTTCTCGCTCAGCAGGATGTTGTCGATTACGGCACACAGCTTATCACGATTACTTTCTCTGGGGGGATAAAGGGTGCGCTTCTGCCGCTCCCGGTACGGCTTGATTTCAATGACAGACAGATGATGTTCTAGACAAATCAAATCGCTCAACCGCTGCACAGCCAGCCCGGACAACAAAAAATCCCGGAATTTCCGGGTGCTGTCTAGCGCAGTGGAGTTGTAAATAATGTGATTGTGAATGTGTTCTCGGTCGGTATGCGTTGCGACAATAAACGCATACTTGCCTTTGGTGAAACGCATTGCCAGTTCGTAGCCCACCTTGTTAGCCTCCTCTGCGGTGATCTCTCCGGGTTTGAAGGACTGTCGAATCTGATAGGCAATCACGTCATTTTTTTGTCTGCGCCCAGTCATCAGTTCATACTGGCGTTTGGAGAGCATAAATTCTTCATCTGCGGTCAAGGGGCTGCACTCATAGCTGCTGACCAACTCTCCTTTGTTCGTTTTGTCAGGATTCTGCGCATAGTCCGTGCGGCTTTTCAGGCAGGCCGCAACCGACTTGCCTTTGTTTTTGTGCAGCGCAATCAAACGTGTTGCAGCCAGTTCTACCACCTCCCGGCAAAAAGAAAATGCCGCACAATGGCGGCATCAAGATCAAAAAGCTTCACAATCCGGCAACCCAGCCACTAAAACGCTCTGCTGCATCTGCGATCAAAGCGTCCATGAAAATCAACACAAAGCAGCCAAACTCTGCCACCAGTAAAATCAAAAACTGCAGCCACTCCCGGCAGTACAGCGTATAAAGACCGCAGCCGAAAATATACATCATGGGCAGCGCCAGCACAAACGCCGACAGGTTCAGCGTCCATTTCAGCATCAGCGCAAGGAAAGCAGTAAGCAGCCAAAACGGAAAAATAATCATCTTAAAAACGAACCTCATGTCTAGCACCCACCTTTCATACCTATTATAAAGTCCTCAACCACCGCGTTGCAAGGATGTCGCCCCTATGTACCCCCGCAGTCCTCCAACTGCGGGGAATAATTTTAGAGTTCTGCCAGCCGGGAAAGAATCTGTCTGCCAATGTCGATCAGTTCATCCAGCCGCTGCCGCAGATCCTCCATGTCGGCGGCGTAGATCCGGCCATTTTCATTGGCGGCTTTGGCGTACTGGTTCAGGTTGTTGCTGCACATCTGCAAGAGATATGCCATGCGCCGCAGCTGCGGCAGGTCGAGGTTCAGACAGTAGCCATCCAGTGCCATCTTACGAATATAGGCACTCAGGCTGCGGATGCCCATGCCCAGCATCTTTTCATAAATGCGGTTCTTCTCCGCCTTTGTGGTTCTCAGGATGATGATCTCATCCCGCTTTTCTTTCACCGGGCATCACCGTCCTTGTCCAGATAGCTCTTGAAGGGCTTCACCGGCTCCAGTTTGTCTGATTTTTCTTCCAATGCTGCCAGCACCGATGAGCGGCGAGGTTTATCCTCTTGTTCTTCCTCATCCTGTTCTGGCTCATGGTGCTTTTCATCCATATCCAACTGGGCGTTCAGTTCTGCAAGACGAGCCGATTTCTCTGCCAGTTCTTCCTCCTGAGGGAAAGGCTTTTCCACTTCGATTTGTGCCGCCGCTTGCTGCTGATGCAGGGTGTCCAGTTCGTTTTCGGCAGAAGTGATTCGTTCCGGGAAATTGTTCAGCGAATTATCCAGCCGGATGATGCAGCCAAGAGGGTCTTTGCCCAGTGCTACCGGGTATTTCCGCTGGCCTTTCAAAAGAGCCTGATACTCGCTGTGATAGGTGTCGAAGCGCAGGGACAGTTCAAAGCCACGGTAGCTGCCGATTACTTTTTCCTCACTGTTGGGCAGTTCGGAGCAAGCGAGGAGAAGGCGTTCGCCAGCAGTTTTTTTCTCATCGTAGGTCACGCCCTTAATGATAATACCGCAGAAGCCCTCCTTTTCCTGCGGATGGGCGGCGGCAACTTCTGCATCCGCTTTCACTCCAGCTAGATAGGCGTTCGTTTCCTGAATGTCAGCCGGGAATTTTGTGAGCAGCTTATCTTCCAGACGGAACTTCTGGCTTTGGTGGTCGGCTTTCAGCACTTTCAGTTTCGCCACCTGTACATCCAAATCCATCTTTTCCTTGATGAGCGGATTTCCAGCACACAATGCCTTGATCTCTGCATAAGACAAAGCCTGTTCGTCCACATCATCGCAAGAGCGTACCGGGGATTTTGAAGTCATGATTTGGCTGATGAATCGCTGTTTATTCTCCAAAGTTTGGAACAAGTAGCTGTCAAAAGTTCCCTCTGTGACGTAGTTGAACACCTTGACTTCCTTATTCATATTGCCCTGCCGGATAATGCGTCCGTTGCGCTGGGTCATGTCGCTGGGCTTCCAGCCGACATCCAAGTGATGCACCGCCGCAAGCCGCTGTTGGACGTTCGTTCCGGCTCCCATTTTTGCGGTGCTGCCGAGCAGAATCCGCACATCGCCGGAGCGCACTTTGGAGAACAATGCAGCCTTTTTTGCTTCGGTGTCGGCATTGTGGATGAACTCAACTTCACTTTCCGGCACCCCGGCGGCGACCAATTTCTTGCGAATATCATCGTAGACATTGAAGTTGCCATCGTTCTTTGGTGTCGAGAGGTCGCAGAACAGAAGCTGCGTCAGCTTTTGCTCCTTGCCATCCGCCCAGATTTGCAGCACGTTCTGAACACATGTGTTCAGCTTGCTGTTGGGGTCATCCGGCAGCATGGGGTTCATCAGACGGACATCCAGACCAATTTTGCGGCCATCGTTGGTGACGCAGAGCATATTGTCCTCGGACGCATCCACTGCACCGGTGTGGATTCTTGCGGCGCGTTTGCTCAGTTCCTGCACCATTTCTTTTTGAATCTCGGACGGTTTTGCTACCACGGTTTCAAACTTCGCATCCGGCACGGGCAGGTGGAGCTGGTCGCTGGTTTTAATGTCGGCTACCTCTTTGAACATCGACATCAGCTCCGGCAGATTGAAAAACTTTGCAAATCTCGTTCTCGCTCGATAACCCGTACCCTCCGGGGCAAGTTCGATGGCGGTTGTGGTTTCGCCAAAGGTCGATGCCCAACAGTCGAAATGCGTCAACCCTTTCTGCTGGAGCGTACTGTATTGCAGATACCGCATAACGGTGTACAACTCCGACATGGAGTTGCTCACGGGCGTTCCCGTTGCAAACACCACGCCGCGCCCACCTGTGATCTCATCCAGGTAGCGGCACTTGCCGAACATATCACTCGATTTTTGCGCTTCCGATGTGGACAAACCAGCGACATTGCGCATTTTTGTCGTGAGGAACAAATTCTTGTAAAAATGGCTCTCGTCAACAAAGAGCCTGTCAACGCCCAACTGCTCAAAGGTGATAACATCATCCTTTCTCGCATCGGAGCGCAGCTTTTCCAGCTTTGTTTCCAACGTTTTGCGGGTCTTTTCCATCTGCTTGATGCTGAAATTCTCGCCTGCATTGGCTTTCAGTTCTTCGATGGCGGCAAGCGTTTCATCAATCTGTTCCTGAATAATGCGTTCCTGCCGCTCGTAGGACAGCGGGATGCGCTCAAACTGGCTGTGGCCGATGATGACCGCATCATAGTCCCCGGTCGCAATTCTGGCACAGAATTTTTTGCGGTTGGCGGTTTCAAAATCCTTTTTCCGAGCCACCAGTAACTTTGCATTGGGGTAGAGGTTCAGAAACTCCGAAGCCCATTGCTCCGTCAAATGGTTGGGCACCGCAAATAGGCTCTTCTGACACAAGCCAAGGCGTTTTGCTTCCATTGCGGATGCTGCCATTTCAAAAGTCTTGCCCGCGCCCACTTCGTGTGCGAGCAACGTATTACCGCCATAAAGCACATGGGCAATGGCATTGCGCTGATGCTCCCGGAGTGAAATTTCCGGGTTCATGCCGACAAAGTGGATGTGGGAACCATCATATTCTCGCGGCCTGCTGCTGTTGAACAGTTCGTTATACTGCTTCACCAGCGCAATGCGCCGCTGGGGGTCTTGCCAAATCCAGTTGGCGAAAGCATCTTTAATGACTTGCTGTTTCTGCTGTGCCAGCATAGTGTCCGTTTTGTTCAGGACACGCTTCGGTCTACCTTCTTCATCTTCGATGGCATCATAGATGCGCACATCTTTCAGATTGAGCGTGTCTTCCAGAATCTTGTAGGCATTGGCGCGAGATGTGCCATAGGTTTCGGATGAGATAATGTCACCTCTGCCCATGGCAGACTTGCCCTCAATGCGCCATTCTGCGGTATAGGGCGAATATCTCACTTTGACTGCATGGCGCAGATAGTAGGGAATTTGGAAGGTTTCCGCCATAAATTTTTGGATGATACTGGGGTCGAGCCATGTTGCACCCGGCCGCACATCAATTTCAGACGCTTCAAGGTCTTTCGGCTGCGCCTTTTCCAATGCGGTGACGTTGACTGCAAACTCTGGGTTGGTTTCGGCAGCAAGTTGTGCCATGCGCAGCTTTGCCCGGACATTGCCGGACAAATATTCGTCTGCCATTTGCCAGCCTGCTTCCGGGTCGGTGGGGTCTGCGCCGGGGTCTTTGAAGATGACGCCGGACAATTCACTGGTAATGCGCTCATAGTCACCGGGAGTACCGAGTAACTCTGCCATATAGGGCAAGTCCACCCGGCCATGTTCTCCGATGGAAACCGCCAGAGCTTCCGTGGGCGTGTCCACGTTGGTGACGGTGTGTTCCGGGCGGATGGTGCGTTTTGTGAACATTGCCGCTTTGGATTTGAGCTGACCCTGCTCATCCAGATTTTCCAGAGAACACAGCAGATAGTAAGAGGAATCCTGCTCAAATAATCTGCCGTTCTTACGGTCATTCAGCAGACCGTACTTTGCGGAAAAGGCATCGTAGGCGGTGTTCAGCTTATCCTGCGTTGCCTGAATGTCAGCATCCGGGTAGTCATTCAACTGCTGGTCGATAAGTTCGTTGACAATCTGCCGCAGTTCCACCATCCCGGTCACACGGCCTTTGGCAGTGTCAGAAAGCTCCACCTGTGTCATGACCGAATTTTCCCGGTAGTATACCTCACCGTCTACCACCGTGTAGGAGAAATTCTTCACATCCGGGTCAGCCGGAAGAATGTGCTTCTCATTTTCAGCATCCGCAATATCTGGTGTTTCCACCTCAACTTCAGCGTACTGTCCCTCAATATGCTGGATTGCTTCGGCAAGCTGGTCGGCCAGCACTGCGCCCTCGATGGGGCGCACGGTGCATTCCTCACGGCCATACTGGGTGCTTTCAGAAGTCAGCTCACCCAGCACCATCTCCGGGTGGTCTACAAAATACTGGTTGATGGCAAAGCCATCTTCCGTTTTGCCGAGCTGTACCCAGTCTGGCTCATGGTCGATAGGGCGGTCACGCTTTTGCAGAAAAATAATATCGCTGACAACTTCTGTTCCAGCATTTGCCTTGAACGCATTGTTCGGCAAACGGATAGCTCCCAGTAAATCAGCGCGTTCTGCAATGTGCTTGCGGGCAGAGCTGTCTTTACTGTCCAGCGTGTAACGGCTAGTGACAAAGGCCACAATGCCGCCCGGACGCACTTGGTCGAGGGCTTTGGCAAAGAAATAGTTGTGGATGCTGAAACCAAGTTTGTTGTACGCCTTGTCGTTTACCCGGTATTGGCCAAAGGGAACATTACCCACGGCAAGGTCATAGAAATCGCGGCGGTCAGTGGTTTCAAATCCAGCAACTTTAATGCTGGCTTCCGGGTAGAGCTTTTGTGCAATGCGGCCTGTGATGCTATCCAGTTCCACGCCGTATAAGCGGCTGTCCTGCATGGTGTCCGGCAGCATACCAAAGAAGTTGCCCACGCCCATGCTCGGCTCCAGAATGTTGCCGCTGCGGAAGCCCATTTTTTCGACTGCATCATAGATAGCGCGGATAACGGTTGGGCTGGTGTAGTGGGCATTCAGAACAGAACTACGGGCAGCAACATATTCATCTTCGGAGAGCAGTCCTTTCAGTTCGGTATACTCTTTTGCCCAGTTGTCCTTGTCAGGGTCAAAGGCATCCGGCAGACCACCCCATCCAACATACTGCGAAAGCATTTCCTGCTCCTCGGCGGTGGCTCCACGGTGTTCCTGCTCCAACTGGAACAGGGTGCGGATGGCGGCAATATTCCGGGCGTATTTCTGTTTTGCACCGCCCTCGCCCAAATGATCGTTCGTGATGTGGAAGTTTCCGGCAGCTTCCGGCACGGGTTCGGCGTTCAGAGCTTCGTCTGCGGCAGCGGCATCCGGGAAAGTCTGCCACTCGCCGTTGACTTCCACGGAAATGGGCAGCTTGTCCAGTTCTTCATCGGAGAGTTCCGGCTCATCCTGCCGCAGACCATCCTCGAACTGCTGCCTGTTCAGAACCTCATTGCTCCATGAATAGCCCTGCGCGCTGGTGTCGATGCGCACATCGGTTTCGCCTACATAGCCGATAGTGCCTTCGATGGTTCGTGTGGGCAGGTCTACAACAACGGAATCGCTAACCTTGTAATCAACTGCCTTTTCGGGAGCAGCATCAAGGGCTTCGTCCTGCTGTTCGTACAATTCCCGGACAACAGCCAGAGGTTCTTCTCGGAAAATCGGCATCCGCATATCGGCCAGTGCCATATCCTGCAAGGAAACCTTGTCCTTATCAAAGTCCACGCCATCAATCCGAAATTTCCGGCCATCCATATTGATAATGGAGTCGATGGGCAGATAGTCCTCTTTGCGCAGATACTTGGTCTGATGGTGAGTGCCATCTTCGTTTAACCCGGCAAGGTAAACATCATTGCCCGCAGACCATAATTCTTTTGACTTTCTTGCCCATAAGCTAGGGAGAAAGCCTGTGACCTGAACTTCGCCCAGTGCGGTTTTTCTCGTGAACAAAGCACTGTTGATGATTTTTGCGACCTTGGCGGCATCTTCTCCATAGAACATAAAATTTCCGCCAGCTTCAAATCCAACGAGAGTGTCCGGGTGCTGTTCCTTTAATGCCGTGTATTCGGCAGCACTGGCAGCGTTCAGTTCAAGGGGAAACTCGATGGTTCGTTTCTCTTTGTCTGACAGATAGCGGTCAGTCTGAATCATCAGGTCGATATACTTTTCGACCTGATTCCAGCGGAGAAGCACTTTCTGATGGTCTGGATAGTGTTCAAACGTCAGACCCTTGCTATCATGGTCGAGCCAACCACTGCTTCCGTCCAGATAGGTGTGCGAGGAACCGCCGGGGCCATGCGGTGCATATTCTTTCGCAAGTGCTTTTGCCCGAAGGCTTCGGTCAGGCTGCAACTGATAAATTTTCCAGATCCGAAGTTTGCTGTTTTCAAAGTTAGAACCTCTCCACAGCGCGTTTTCAATATCAGCCTGTGATAAAGAAAAAGCGAAGGACGATTTCTCGTTCTCCGCTTGGTCGATGGATTCAATTTGTTCGGCTTCGGTGGGAATGTGGGCATCGAAGAAACTTAGCTGTAGATCAGCTCGTTCATCACCAGTTCCTCGGCCTGTGCTTTCAGACTGTTCATGTGCTGCACCCACTCCATCTGATGCTGCTCCTTGTTCGGAGCCGGGTTCTTCATCAGCAGTTCCTGCATGGTCTGCCGCATCCGGCTTTCTGCGGTCTGCTCCACTTCCAACAGGTGTGGATGCAGAGTCCCCGACAGGAGCATCGAGTTGTACAGCACCGGGCGATGCTGCATCAGGTAAGTCCGGCGCAGCCGCCCGTACTTGCCCAGTGCTTTTTCCTGCTGGGGCAGGGTCAGGTTCGGGAGCTGGTAGTCCCCGATGGTCGAGTAGGTCAAGTTCCTGCTGCTCATATTCATGTTGGCTCCTTTCTACGTTGCGGCGGCGAGTGGTCGTCTTTACGGTTCTTTCGATGCTGCGCAGCAGTTCACGGCTGCAATCACTGACTGCCGTACCCAGTGCGTACACAGCGGCAGGAGTGGAAAAGGAGAAGATGGCCTGAAAATCGTCCCGGTCAAAATGTCCTTCCGGTTCAAAGCCGCAGCGTTCAAGGACGGCATAGGTGATGCTGATGGCAGCTGCACTCTTAAACTGGAACTCCTGTCCGGCTTCATCATAATCCATCAGAAGAGAGCCGTCAACGATGTCGAGAATGTCACCGCTGTTGTTATCCCAATAGGAATCCACCAGTTTGCCGCAAATGTCTGCGATTTGCTGGGTGATTCGTTCATGCCGGATGCCGTACTCTCTAGCGAGCATTTCCGACACAGGCTGAACCAGATCGGGACCGAGCTGCCATACTTCTGGATCACGCGAATTACGCCGTACTCCAGTGTCGCTCACATCGAAAACGTAGTGCAGACGCGGAACACTGCTGGACTGGTCTAACAGAGCGATGCCCTTGGAGCCACGCCGGACATAGCGGTTCATGCGGTCATTCCAGAGGTCGAAACTGGCGCAGGCGGTGGCATCAGGCCGCTGGGCGTAAATCATAAGCTGGTCGGCAAAGTTGTACTTGTACAGCCGGGATGCTGTGGTCAGGTAGTCCGTCCAGTTTTCCCAATACCGGGTCAGTTCCTTTGCCGTTTGCTGTGCAAGGTTCAAGTATTCTTGCGTTTTATTTGGCATTGCGTTCCTCCTTTCGATTTTAGGATATAAAAAGAGCGACCTTTGTAAAGGCCGCTCTCAGGAAAATAGCGTTCGGATGTATCGTGATTTCCAATAAATTAGTAAAATTAAAAGGATTTAGTCGGAATTTTGCAACAATCTCTTATACCAGTCGATTTCATAGCAATTCTCAAACGAATTTGTGGCGCGGCCTAATATTCCTTGAACATTTCCTTTATAAATATTCTCCACAACGTTACTTGTGGTTTCAGCAGCGATTCCAACCAATAAGCCAATAGTTCCGCGTAGATAATTTTCAGAAATAATAATCTTTTTGCCTTCCAAAAGAGTACTTTGAGGATTTTCTCTTATATATTTCTTGTCAACTCTACCGGAATTATGGATTATGGCATTTCGTCTTCCTAAAATCTCACTATATAGAGAAATGGCTAAACGGTATTTGGAAGAAAAAAGTGTTCCCAACTCTAATTTGCACTTATCTTTCAAAAACACATCAGCAGGATTTCCATAGAAAATACTTCGGACCTTTTCTTCAGCAAGCGTGTCAATCATTTCGTCACGCGTGCTACAACTTAAAATCAATTGGAATGCCTTAGAGGTTTCGGTTTCAGAATCAGATCCCTTCATCTTTTGAGGATAGTCTATAAACACAACCTTAGCTAAAGAGGAAATATATACTTCAAATCGCCCAACAGAATTGATGAAATGACTTCTTGAATTGCCACCGCTCAAAAACCTAGTTTGCATTCCGCCAGCATCAACAATAGTTTTATGCAATACACTGTCACTTAATAGGCTATTAAACTCAAAAGGTTCTTTAGTCGGCTTTCTTATGCAATGATTCAAGTAAGCATACTCTTCCCACTCATTATACATATCTTGTCGAAAGATACGATACTGATTGTGTATTTGTTGGACTTTAACTAAATCCATCTAAAACCTTCCTCCTTCATTTACTATATGTGATGCTACTAGTATATCACATATTTGAGGGAAGAAAAGATATTCATACTACTTATTGGCCATAAAAATTCAGTCGAGCGGAAATTCCAGCTCGGCAAACTCGGCATCGGTCATAAGTTTCAGCTTTTCAATGACCTGTTCGGACAGTTCTCTCAGGGCAGTTTCATCAGGCATCAGGTAACACTGCATCAGCCGCAGCTCCTGCATCAAACCCGGCCGGGAGCCGGAATTGTAGAGCATCATCAGCGTCAATTCTTCGCCATTAAAGTTCATGAGCATCCCTCACTTTCCGGCACCCAACGGGGCTGCACTCCGGGGCATCGCATTTTTCTTTTGCGCCAGCCAGTGAAGCCAGCTTTTCCAGCGTGGAAGGGCGGCTGTTTAGTCCCAGTTCTTCGGCTTCGGCGGCTCTGTCCATGATAAAATCGTAGTCCTGTATCAGCCGCCGACCTTTTTCCATGTGATGTGCTTCCAGAATTTCTTCCCGGACTTCCTGAATCGTCAGCTCCGGCGCGTCGATTTGGCCGCTGTCCATCACAGAGTAATCGCTGTGATAGAGGGTGTAATCCCAGCCATCGTCACAGGACTGGATGGCAATATAGCCTTTTCCGCCTAGTTCCCATGCACCTGTTTCATCCTGTGTCTGGATTTCCGGGTAATAGCTGGCTCCATTGCGCTCCATGACCTCGGAAAACTGGCAGATGTGGAACATATCGCCCAGTCCACCAACATCAAAATGATACTCGTCCCAATGTTCCAGCCGTGTTGTGAAACTTCGGCCATCCGGGTAGTCCACCTGAATCACACTGCCATTGGGAACACGGTATAAGTCCTTGTAGTTGCTGTCGATGAGCCGCACATCATTCATAGTAATGGACGGATCTTCCCAGATACGCCGCTTGCGAATGCCGGAATCCGGGATGTTGTCGAGGATTCTCACACTTTCAAGCTGGATAGCCCTGCGAGGATCATCGGATAGTTCAAAAAGGAACCAGTTCCGGGCGGCAGGAATAGCATTTCTGCCATCGGGCGGCAGATGCTCAAAGGGAATCTGTCCCTTTTCCAACGGCAGCAGGGTCAGCTTGTCATAGGTGGCGTAGCCAACGCCGGAAGTATTTTCCCGCAGATGCAGGTATTTTTCGTTGTTCAGCAGATAAACGGCTTCATCCTGTACCCTCATCAGCGGCCACCCTCAAATTCCAGCGAAAACTTGCTGCGACCATCGGCTTCGGTAGACAGCAGGACAGTGGCGTTGTATACCTTGCCCTTGGCACTCTTGCAGTCCTTCAGACGGACGCGGCCATCCCGCAGCAGCTTGTCGGCCACATGAGCATCCAGCCGTTTACCCAACCTCTTGAAGAAAGCATTGTCTTTCCACAGCACGAAACGGCAGGGATTGGATTCACAAAACCAGCCCTTTTCACGTTCCACAACAGATTTGCCACAGTTCGGACAGACACCAATCACTTTATTTTTCATAAGCACATTTGCTCCTTTCATGGCCTCGGTGGTGTTCACCAACGAGGAGATCATATCTTTGATTTCAGTCATAAATGTTTCCGACTCCATCTCGCCGCGCTCCACGCACAACAGTTTTGTTTCCCAGTCGGCGGTCATGTCAGCGGACTGGATTTCTTCGGGCATCACAGTAATCAACGCCTTGCCCTTAGCGGTGGGCAGCAGCACCTTGGTTTTCTTGGTGCCCTTGCGCTCCAGAAAGCCCTTCTGCACCAGCTTTTCGATGGTAGCGGCACGGGTTGCCGGAGTGCCGATGCCCTGACGTTCCACGCCTGCCGGCATACTGTCTGCACCCGCTGCCTGCATAGCTGACAGGAGAGTATCTTCCGTGTAGGATTTCGGCGGGGACGTTTGACCCTCTTTCAGTTCTGCACCGGCAACGCTGCACTGGCTCTGCTCCTGCACATCGGGCAGAGCAGCCGATTCTTTCTGCTTGCCCAGCAGTTCGCCCAGCATTTTTCGCTCCGCAGCTTTCCATCCCTCGGACAGCACCACCTTGCCTTTTGCGGAGAACTCCTCTTCGGCGCAGATGGTGGTGAGTGTGGTTTCTGCATAGCGGTGCGGTTCGCCTACGGCGCAGAGCAGCCGTGCGGCAATCAGCCGAAGGACATTCCGCTCCCCGGCAGGGAGTGCGGCAAGGTCTGCTTTTGCCATGCTTTTCGTGGGCAGCAGCGCATGGTGGTCGGTGACTTTGCTGCCATTGATGACCTGCTGTACATGGATGGGAAACGGTTCTTCCACAGCAAACGCTCTGCCCGTATCTGTCACCAATCCCGGAAGGGATGCCGCCATATCCTCCGTCAAAAAACGGCTGTCCGTGCGGGGGTAGGTGATGAGCCGTTTTTCGTAAAGGCTTTGGGCATAATCCAAGGTCTGCTGTGCCGTAAATCCCAGCAGACGATTTGCATCCCGCTGCAATGCAGTAAGGTCATAGAGCTGCGGTGGGCTTTCGGACTTTTCCTTGCGTTCCATCTTCTGCACTGTGACACGTCCCTCCTTTCGGCATTTGGAAAGCAGCAGTTCAGCATCCACTTTCTGTGCAAATCGTTTGCTGGATGCAGTGCCGCCGTCTGCAAGGGTCAGGGCAACCGTGTAGAATTTCTCTGGCGTAAAGGCAGTGATAGCAACTTCCCTCACCACGGTCATGGCAAGCACCGGGGTCATAACACGCCCCACCGCCAAAGGCTGGTTGTACAGACACGAAAAAAGCCGGGAGCAGTTGATGCCAACCATCCAGTCGGCACGTTCCCGGCATAAAGCCGCCTCATACAAGGCATCGTATTCAGTTGACGGTTTGAGATGGGCAAAGCCCTCCCGGATGGCGGTTTCCTCCATGCTGGACAGCCACAGACGAGAAAAGGGCTTTTTGCAGCCTGCTTGCTGGTACACCAAACGGAAAATCAGTTCTCCCTCCCGACCGGAATCGCAACTGTTCACGATGCTATCCACATCCGGGCGGTGCATGAGTTTTTTCAGGATGCCAAACTGCTTTTTGGTGGACGCAGAAACCAAATACTGCCACTTCTGCGGCAGTATGGGCAGGTCTGCAATGCTCCACTTGACGTACTTGGCATCGTAGACATTGGGTGGAGCCAGTTCTACCAGATGACCAACGCACCAGCTTACCAGATAGCCGTTGCCCTCAAGATAACCGTCTTTGCGGTTGGTTGCACCGAGGACTTTTGCATAGGACATAGCGACGGATGGCTTTTCCGCCACGACTAATTTTGCGATAAAAATCCCTCCAATCTGTTTTGGATTGCAATATGTACGGCGGCAAAATGCCGCCTTAAAATCAGATGGGTTCGGTGTCCTGCTCGTCCGGGGCTTCGTCCTCGTCCGGCACATCGGTGGGGATCTCAAAGTCGCCCTTGTCCTCAGTGTAGTTTGCATCAGGGTCAAGGGCTTCTTTTTCGGCCTGTTTTTTCTGCTTCTGCTTTGCAAAAGCGTAGAAAACGCCGCCTGCCGCCAGTGCGATCAGCACGACTACGCCCAGAAAGCCGGATGCGATCTTTGTGACCTTATTTTCCTTGGGCTGTTCCTCGCCGGATGCCGCCGCTTCTTCCGCAGCCTTTTTCGCATCCTCCTCGGTCTGTTTGCGCTCCTGTTCTGCCTGCGCCGCCGCTTCTTTTTCAGCGGTATAAGCGTCCGCATCTTCTTCCTCCATCAGTGCCAGCAGGTCGGCTTCGTCCACAAGGTTCATAAAGTGGACGGTCTGCTGCCCCTTGGCGTTGCGGTCAATCACCAGATAGAAAGTCGCACCCGATTTCGACACCAGCGTGATAAACTGCTGTCCGCTGCCATCAGAATAGTTGGTGTAGTAATCGTCCACCAGCGTCAGGTTGCCCTCCGGGGTCAGGGCACCAGAGGTTTCGTCCGTGATGGTGACAACATCTTCCTCCATCACTTCCGGCAGAATCGGCTGTTCCACCGGGGCGGCTTCTCCCTCAAAAGCAAAAGCGGGAGCCGCCATGCCAGCGCACAGTACCGCCGATACCAGCAGTGCGCCCAGTTTCTTAATCTTCATCAGCATCGACCTCCTTCTCGAAAGTTGCACCCACGGCAGACAGCGCAGCCGGGGTCGGGGTGGCGGTTGCGGACTGCCGCAGCAGGGCAGCAAGCTGTTCCGGCGTGACCTTTGCGGTCCGCACCATCTCGTTGACCTCGGCGGAATCCTCCTCCTGAATGCGCCGTTCAAGAATCTCGATGCGGTTGTTCAGCTTGATGCGGCGTTCCTTCTCTTTTTCCAGCATTGCCCGCAGCTTATCCGATTTTTCACTCATGGTAATTCCTCCAATCATTTTGAAAGCCGTCCAAAACCGGACAGATATTTCTGCCAGTAGGACGAATGAATATCAGCATACTTTATGGGGTCTCCGGCGCTGACCATCATGCCGTTGCCGAGGTAGATGCCCACATGGCTTTTCCCAGGCGTATCATACGTTCCTTCAAAGAAAACAAGGTCACCGGGCTTTGCCTCGGCCTCGCTGATGTGCTGGCTCTTATTCCACAAGCCGTTGGCGGTGGTGCGCCCCACATCGTAGCCGTTCTGGTTATAAACCCAGCAGACGTAGCCGGAACAATCAAACCCGGTTTCCGGGGTAGAGCCGCCCCAGACGTAGGGTGTGCCCACATACTTTTGGGCTTCCTTGTAGATGGCGGCGAACTCGCTGTCCGTCAAGGCTTCTGCCGGAACCTGATAGTCGATGTCCGGTGTGCCGGAGCCGTCAGAACCACCGGGCGGCAGACCGCCGTTGAACAGATAAGGCCGACCACCCAGCGTGTCCTGAAAAATCTCGTACCGTTTCCACTGGTCGGCATTCAATTCTTCCCGAATGACCACTTCCAAGCCACGGTTCACCAGCTTGGTGTGGAAGATGCGGTACTCATAGGGCACCTGCGTAGGGACTGGGATTCCTGCGGGAGTCATGACCCACACAGTCATATACCGGGTCTGCACCTCTACCCATGTGGTCAGCTTATACTGCTTTTTGAAGGTCTCCTTCAATTTGCCCTGTACCTCGCTGCGAGTGTAATCGTCGTAGAGCGTGGTCAAATACGAAGTGAGCTGCCATGGGTCGTGCTCGATGGGGTCAAGGTGGTACTGGTACTCGTTGTAGCCGGGGTGGTCGGTAGGGGTGCGCTTGATCTTTTTATCCAGTTCTTTTTCCAGCTTCTTGTAGTCCTGTTCTGCGCCCCGGATGTCCCGGTCCTCGGCAGAGTACATGGTCTGCCCGGATACCT
>ERZ1673697.2465-NODE-2465-length-16275-cov-23.415351_pt1 | contig 16275 bp, 9 predicted proteins | sample MGYA00580227_ERZ1673697 | MGnify/ENA primary metagenome ERZ1673697 (study PRJEB41218, sample SAMN15661759) | gut metagenome | host: Homo sapiens | place: Canada: London | collected 2015-08-20/2019-03-30 | study: EMG produced TPA metagenomics assembly of...
GGATCACGGTAACGGGAGGACGTAGGGCGGCCAGCCCTCTGGCCGCCGCAGGCGTATACGGCGGCGGAAGGTTTACGGATCGCCGCTGTAGGGGGCGGCGTCCCCGACACCCCGCGGAGCGGTCAAGACCGCTCCCTACAATGCAAAAGATAAACGGGCAGCAACGGCAAGGCTGCGGGCCGGGCATGCCCGGCCCCTACGGGGTGGCGGCAGTACAAGCGGCCCGGGAGGGATGAACTTTTCCCTTACGGATCACGGTAACGGGAGGACGTAGGGCGGCCAGCCCTCTGGCCGCCGCAGGCGTGTACGGCGGCGGAAGGTTTACGGATCACCGCTGTAGGGGGCGGCGTCCCCGACGCCCCGCGGAGGTGAGCGGCGACGGGAGGTACACGGGAGGGATGAATCCCTCCCCTACGGATATACCGTTGACGGCAGTTTCCCGGGAGGTGGCGGAGCGGTCAAGACCCCTCCCTACAAAGCAAACCGTTAAGGGGGATTCAACCGTTAGGCTGCGGGCCGGGCATGCCCGGCCCCTACAGGGCATTCATAATAGCCACGCCCTCGCCAGCGCCTGCGCCACCTTCTCCACATCGTCCTCCTTCAGGGCCGAGTACCCCGCTACCACGGTATCCGCTTGGCAGAGCTCGGGCCGGGCGAGATAATACTCACTCAGGCCGCGCAGCCGCACGCCCTGCTGTGCCGCGGCGGCGACCATGGCACGCTCGCCGCCGGCCCCCGGCAGCGTCAGCAGAAAATGCAGCCCGCTGTGTACGCCGTCCAGCTCCACGCCCGGCAGCGCCGCGCGCAGCGCTGCCGCAAACGCCTCCATGCGGCGCTTGTAGGCAAGGCGCATCCGGGCAAGATGCCGCGTGAAATACCCGCCCGCCATGAACTCGCAAAGCGTCTGCTGCTCAAAGCGGCTGACCGTGTTGGCGTAGGTCGCAAAATCCCGGCGATAGCGCGCCAGCAGGCTTTGCGGCAGCACCATGCAGGCAATGCGGATGCCCGGGGCCAGGCTTTTTGAAAACGTCGTCAGGTAGACCACCGGGCCGTCCGGGCCCGCCATGCCCTGCAAACTGGGCAGCGGGCGCGTATCAAAGCGGAACTCCGAGTCGTAGTCGTCCTCCAAAATGTACCGCCCGGGCCGGGCCGCTGCCCAGGCCAGCAGCTGGGCGCGGCGGGTCGCAGGCATTGTAACACCCGTCGGAAAGTGATGACTGGGCGTCAGATAGCAGAGGTTTGCGCCGCTTTTTTCCAGCGCGTCGGCGGGCAGGCCCTCGCGGTCAATGTCCACCAGCGTGCAGGGAATGCCGCTGTTCTGCAGGACCGTCCGCGTGCGGAAATAGCCGGGGTTCTCGATGGCCGCCATGCCGTCGCTGAACAGGTGCGCCAGGCACCCGAGCAGATACTCAATGCCCGCGCCGACGACGATCTGCTCCGGCGTGCATTCCACACCGCGGTACACCGACAAATATTCCGCGATCTGTGTGCGCAGCGGGGCGTCGCCCTGCATTTCGCCGCGCTGTAAAAGCTCGGGCCGCTGGTAGAGCAGCTCCTTCTGGATGCGTCCCCAGCTGCGCGCCGGGAACAGCGCCGTGTCCACGCTGCCGGTGGACAGGTCGTAGACCGGCTGCGGCGCGGCGGGCGGCTGCGGTACAGGGGCGGCGGGGGCACGGCGGGCGCGGCTGTGCAGCATGCCGTAGGTCTTTTGCACATAAAAGCCGCTGCGGGGGCGCGGCTCGGCCAGACCCTCGGCGGCCAGCATCTGGTAGGCGGCGTCCACCGTGTTGACGCTGACGCCCTGCTGCGCAGCCATCGTGCGGCGGCCCGGCAGCGGCGTTCCGGGTGCGCGCTGGCCGGTGCGGATCTCATCCGCCAGGGCGGCGTACAGCTGCTCATACAGCGGCGTTTTTTGGTCGGCATCCAACTCTATCATGACAGTCCTCCATACTGGCCCCATAAAAAATTTAAAAACTGAGCATTTATTCAGAGCCAGAAATCAGTATAATAAAAACATACCTTCCCGGAAGGAAAATGTCAATAGAGGTGTACGAAACTATGTCTACCGCAACGATGTGGCTGCTGCTGTTCGTCGTAGCAGCCCTGGCACTGCTGATCGCAGCGCTGACCAAAACGAAATTCACTGTGCAGAAAATCAGCATCATCGGCATCATGGCCGCGCTGAGCTTTGTCGCGTATGAGTTCTTCCGCATCCCGAACGTCTTTGGTACGGGGTCCAGCTTCCATCTGGGCAACACCTTCACGGCGCTGACCGCCATGCTGCTGGACGGTGTGTCCGGCGGTCTGGCCGGTGCCATCGGCCTGGCGCTGGCCGACGTTGTCGCCGGTGACCCGGGCTACGCCATCACGACCTTTATTCTGAAATTCATCATCGGTCTGGTCTGCGGCGCGGTGTCCCACAAGGTCATCCACCTCAGGACCTTCCCCACCGGCAACAAGCTCAAGTACGTGGCCGCCGTCACGGCGTCGGCCTTCAGCGGCCTGCTGGTCAACGTGTTCACCGACCCGTTCATCGGCTACTTCCGCAACCTGTACATCTTTGGCCAGCCCGCGGAGTTCGTCTCCGTCGTGACCAAGATCGCCAGCGGTGTGACGCTGGTCAACTCCCTGCTCTCCACCGTCTGCGCCGTTGTCCTGTACATCGCCCTGCGCCCCGCCCTGGAGAAGGCGCATCTGCTGCCGAAGGAGTGATTCTCCCAAAGCCTTCCCCCGAGGGGCTGCGCCCGCAGGCGCGTGTCGGAGCGCAACCGCCGTAGGCGGCTCTTAGCGCGTAGACTGAAGGTGGCCCCGCAGGGCCGGATGAGGGGGAAGCCTTTTAACACAGCTATCCTCATTTCTGTTTACCCCCGCTTCGGCGGGGTTTTTGTTTTGCGGCAAATTATGTAAAAATTGCAAAAAGACTGGCGTTCCGGTGGAAAATGGTGTAAAATGAATTTACATATTGTGTAAACACTCCATGCTCCCACGCGAAAGGAGCCTTTCATGGCAGGCAAAACCAAATCACAAAAGAAAAAAGCGCTGGATATGCGCAGCAAGATGTATCTGGTGCTGGCTCTGTGCAGCGTCATGCTGCTGGTCAGCGTCGGCATCTCGCTGGTGCTCATCGGCGGCATCGACCTCGGCGGCGCGGACGCCCAGAGCGTCTCCACCGTGGACAGCGCGTCCATGGTCGTCGAGAGCGGCTATAATAAAGAGGAAAACACCATCGATACCCAGGCCTACACCTCGACGATCCTTGAGCAGTCCGCCGACGCGGGCGACAGCTATGTGGACGAGACGCTGTTTCTGGGCGACAGCAATACGGCCCGCATGTACCGCATGTTCGACTATTGCAGCTACGACAACGCCATCGGCTCGGTGGGCATGACCGCCAAGAGCCTGGTGACCTTTGCCTGCGTACAGGTAAGCACTTCGTCCGGCTACATCACAATGCCCCAGGCCGTGGCGAAATTGCAGCCGCGCCGGGTCATCCTGACCTTCGGCACGAATGACCTGAACCCCGGCTATAAGGCCGCGGACTTCGTCAAAAACTACCGGACCGGCATCGAGGCCATCGTCACCGCCTACCCCAGCGTGGACATCATCGTCAACGCCATCCCGCCTATCGGACAGCAGCACTCCAACCAGAGCCTGACCCAGACCCAGGTGGACGAGTACAACAAAGCGCTCGTCGAAATGTGCCAGGAGAAGGACTGGAAGTTCCTGAACAGCGCCGAGGTGCTGAAGGATTCCGTCACCGGCTACGCCAAGAGCGGCTATGTGGAGACGAGCGACGGCATTCATCTGACCCGCACGGCGATGGACGCGCTGTTCAACTACATCCGCACCCACAGCTACATTACCGAGGATGACCGCCCCGCGCTGACGACGATCCCGAAGCACACCGGCGACAAGGACGCCGTGGTCTACACGGTGCCGGTGGTCAGCTCCTCCAGCACCGCCACGGCGACGGCCACGCCCGAGCCGACGGAGGAGCCCGCCGACAGCGAGAGCACGAGTGACAGCTATGTGGAGACCACGCCGACGCCGCCCCCCGAGGTCACGGCCACCCCGTCCCCGACACCTGAGCCGACTGCAACGCCGAGTCCCACACCCGAACCGACTACAGAGCCGACACCGGCACCCACGCCTGAACCGACCGCCGCCCCCACGCCCGAGCCGACCGCGGAGCCGACACCCACGCCCCCGGAGAACACCTCCGATGCAGATGTTCCCGCCGGGAATGACGGAACTCAACCTACATAAAACACCGACCCCCGCAGCACCTGAGGCTGCGGGGGTCTTTTTCTTATGCTTTTTTGCCGAGCAGTTCGGTGCGGATATACCGGAAGCAGGCATCCTCGCCCTCGTCGCGCAGGATCAGCAGGCAGGTCTCCAGCTCCTTGCGGGTCTCGGGGTGCAGGATGTAGTGGTCCCTGCTGCGGTCATAGTACTCCCACGCCGCTGCGTCGGTGTACTTGTCGCCCTTATAGTTCTTGCTGGCGGCAATGCGGTCACAGACCATCTCGGCCACGTAGCGGGCGGGCATCCGCATACCGGCCATGGCATGGTCGCCGTCCGGCGCGTAGTCGATCCAGTATTCCAGATGGTGCTTGTTGCGGCCCTTATGGTGCAGCCAGGCGGCGCTGTAGCCCTCGGCCTGGCGCTGGGCGTTGTTGGGGCTGCACGTCCCCTGCCAGTATTTGGCCCCGGCCCAGAACTCCACGGGGGCCAGCTTGCTTAAATCGTGGGTCAGGCCCTGCCAGTACAGCCCGCAGCGGAAGCAGTTTTTCATCACCAGCATTTTGTGATGGCGGATCGTTTTGTAGTGTTTAATGGGATGCCACAAGGTCTTTTTTCCTCCCCGGGATCATGAGTTTTGCCAGCACCGGCAGCAGCATACAGCTGATCGGCACAAACGCAAAGTGCCACAGCATCGGTACAAGGTGGGTATGGATCGCAGCGTGCGCCTTGGACAGCACCATCCAGGATGCCGGGGCCGCCAGCCCCAGCCCCCAGACGATGCACGGCGGCACCAGCTGCGCCGCCGTGCCGCGGCGCAGGCAGACAACAACGCACACCGCGCCGACCAGCAGCGCAAACAGCAGCAGCTGCCATGCCGTGACGCTGACGGGCCCGAGCTGCAAAAGCGGCTCCGTACTCTCACGGAAATACTGCGCGAGCACCTGCGGCACGTTCACGTCCCGCACCGCGCCGTCCGTCAGGCTGACGCGGTCCGTGACGGCCCGGGTCATGTTCTGCCAGGCGTCCGCCGCGCTGCCGAAGCAGAGCCATTCCTGTGCGAACCAGAGCGCCAGCGCCGCAGTCACACCGCCCAGCGCCGAGACACCCGCCCCGACGGTGCGGCCCAGCCAGACGAGCGCGCCGTGCGGGTCGCGCCGCACAAAATACGCCTTGGCGGCAGCGTAGCAGAGCGGGATCTCACACAGGATCAAAAATGTTGTGATAAATTCAAACCCGCACATGCAGCGCACCATGCAGGCGGCGGCCACCAGCGGCCAGCACCCGCGGGGCGTTTTGCCGCGCACGCGGGTGCAATGGCAGAGCCAAAGCGCCGCCAGCAGCGGCAGCAGCCAGGTCCAGAGGCACCAGTACAGGTCCTTCATGCCGCGCTGCAGCCAGGGGGCCAGCAGCACCGACGCAAACCCGAACGCTGCCGCCAGCGGGCCGAATTCTTCCCACACGGCCAACGCCACAAGCAGCTCCGCCGCGTAGAACAGCGTGCTGTTCAGCCAATAGAGGGCGGTCTCCCGCGCCAGACCGTCGGGCAGACGGTGCCGCAGCAGACGGTTGACCCTGCCGAACAGCCAGCCCTGCAAGCCCGACTGGTGGGTGTAGGGGTGGAACGCCGCCGCGTCGGTGGGGGTGTCGTCCCGGAACAGTGCGCGGTTCGTGTCGTCGCTCCAATCGTCGGTGTAGACACCCAGAAAGCCGCCGGGGGCGTGCTGCCCCTGCTCCATCTGGTGGATGCGGCCATAGACGAGCGTCTGGGAGCCTGTATCCCACACGCCGGTCAGGTAGGCGCTGGCATTGTGCCGCACCGTGGTCAGCAGCGCGGCCAGCGCCAGCACTGCCAGCAGGGTCGCCGCGCCGCGCAGGGGTGCGGGCAGCATCTGCCATATTCCTTTTGCTTTTGTCAATGTTATCGATCCCATTTGTCGCACAGCGCAGCGATCTGGCCGGCAAATTTTGCAAGATCCTTGTTGGCCCCGCCCCGGTTGTGGCGGATGACCTCCAGCAGGCGCTGGCCCATGTTGGCCAGCCGGTCATAGGCCGCGCTGGTGCGCACGGTCTCGGCGGATTTCGTCTTGATGATCTTCCGGGTGTTGCCGACCTCGGCGCAGGCGACGCGGCCCTCGGCGGCGATCCAGATCGAGCCGTTGTAGGGGGCGTCGGCCTCGTAGCCCTCCTCCTTCAGATGGTTGGCCCAGTGCTCGGCGACGGCGTCCTCGCCGTGGTTGACAAAGACGAACTTCGGCTTTTCGCCAAAGGCGCGGAGCCAGGCTTCCAGCCCGTCCTTGTCGGCGTGACCCGAAAGCCCGCCCAGCTGCGCAATGCGGGCCCTGACCTGCACCGGCTCGCCAAAGAGCTTGACCTCCTGCGCACCGTTGACCAGCGCGTTGCCTAAGGTGCCGGGGCTTTGGTAGCCGACGAACAGCACCGTACACTCGGGCCGCCAGAGGTTATATTTTAAGTGGTGGCGGATGCGGCCCGCGTCGCACATGCCGGCGGCGGAGATGATGACCTTGGGCGTCGGGTCGCCGTTGATGGCCATGGATTCCTCTTTCGTCTCGCTGACGTGCAGACCCGGGAACTGCAGGGGGTTCCGGCCGCTCTGCACCAGGGCGAGGGCTTCGTCGTCGTAGCACTCGGCAAAGTTTTCCCGGAAGATCGTGGTGGATTTGCTCGCCAGCGGGCTGTCCACAAAGACCGGGAAGTTTTCGTGGCCCTTGATGCGGCCCTCGGCCTTGATCTGGTGGATAAAATACAAAAGCTCCTGCGTGCGGCCCACGGCAAAGCTGGGGATGACGACATTGCCGCCCTTGTCGAACGTCGATTGCAGCACGGCGCTCAAATCGCCGATATAATCCGGTTTCGGGCCGTGGCTGCGGTCCCCGTAGGTGGATTCCATGACAAGGTAATCCGCGTGGCCCGGGTTGGACGGGTCCTTGATGAGCGGCTGATGGGTGTTGCCGATGTCGCCCGAGAAAACGATGATCTCCGGCGTGCGGCCCGGCTCCGCAATGCGCAGCGAGACGGACGCGCTGCCCAGCAGGTGCCCCACATCGGTAAAGCGCATCTCGATTTTGCCGGTCGGCCCGTCGAACAGCGTCTGCCACGCCTCATAGGGGCAGGGCACAAACTGCTTCATGACGTTCTGCGCGTCCTCGACGGTGTAGTCCGGCTCGATCATCTCGGCACCGCTGCGCATGGCCTTGCGGTTTTTCCACTCGGCCTCCTGCTCCTGAATGTGGGCGGAGTCCTCCAGCATGATGGCGCAGAGGTCGCGGGTCGCATCGGTGGTATAGATGGGGCCGCGGTAGCCGTTTTTGTACAGGTACGGGATGCGGCCCGAGTGGTCGATGTGCGCATGGGTCAGCAGCAGTGCCTCATAGGTGCCGGGCGCGCAGGGCAGGTTGGCGTTCTCATACACGTCGCGGCCCTGCTCCATGCCGCAGTCGATCAGAAAGCGGTGTCCCGCCGCCTCCAGCTGTGTGCAGCTGCCGGTCACTTCCCGGTCAGCGCCTAAGAATGTGAGCTTCATGTGGGAGAACCTCCTTTATTTGGGGATGTTGCGGGTGGACCGGGAATGAGAGGCCACGGTCAGTTGCGGGCGGCATATATGCCGCCCCTACAGAGCAGTGATTTAAAGCAGAGGCCATCGCGGGAACAGCAGCCGTTAAAAGCATCGGGGGTTCGGGGGAACACCCGACTCAAAAGTGGAGGAAGGCTCGGCGGCGTTAAGAACGGACAGTAATACTGCGTCCGTTTAGCCGCGTCTCCCGACCCCGTACTGCGGGGCCTCCGGCAGCACAAACTCTGTGGTAAAGTTGGCGGTCAGGTCGTTAATGTTCATCCGAACACTCCAAAAGACATCGCCGTAATCGCGCAGGACCGTGTACTCCGCCCCCAGACCGGCCAGAGTCGCCGTGTCGGTGACGATGTAGACTACATCCCCCTCGGGGGCGTACTCGGTCAGACTGTTCTGGTAGACGCGGCTGACCGTGCCGCCGTCGGCCAGCGCCCGGGCAGCTTCTGCGGTGGTGCTGACCAGCTGAATGCGCGCTGTCGCGGGCAGGGCGGCCATCAAATCCCCGCGGGTGATCTCGCCGTATTCCGGCTCGGTCACGCCGCCCGCGAACGCCTCGACGGACGCCCCCTCCGGCAGACCCGTGGCCGGGTCATTTGTGACGATCTCGGCGTAGAGCGCCGCCAGATAGTTGCCGAAGCTGATGGTTTTGTTGGCGTCGGGGTTCGCCGCGTAGGTGAACAGCGGCGTGTAGAGGATGCTCTGGTCGTCGGCGTCCAGCGTGGCGATCTCCGCCGCGGCGCTGGTATAGGCGTCCGCACCGGCCTGCTGGGCCTCGTCTGCCGTCTCGGTGGGGGCGGTGGTGTCACTGCCGCCCACGGCCTCGGTGTCCTTGCCGGGGTCGGCGGCATCAGCGGCGGTGTCGGCCTGCGCAGCGTCGGCGGTGCTCATCGCCAGCCAGGTGGCGCGGCGGCTCTCCATCTCGGCAGCCGCCACAGGCTGCCGGAGCTCGACGCGGCAGCCGCCGCCCTGGGTAAAGACCAGGTCCAGCTGCGCCACGCCGGTCAGACCCAGGTCCGCGCCCAGCACGTTTGTTCCGTTTTCCGCCGTTGTGCCATCAATAATGGCCGTCACGCCCTGGCTCAGCAGGGCCTTCTGCCAGTCGCCCGCCGGGGCAGTGGAGACAATCGCAAGGATGGCATCGCACCCGGCGTTCTGCAGGGCGGTGATCTGCTCGGCGGCGGTGTCGTTCCAGTCGCGGGCCGTGATGAACTCCCCGTTGGACGCCGAGATGACCGCGGCCTGCGCCGGGTCGTTCAACACAAAGAAGCCGATTTTATACCCTGCGCGCTCCACGACGGTGTAGCGGCCATTGGTCACGCGGTTGCGGCTCCAGCTTGTGGAGCGGTAGAACACAGCGGTGCCCTCGTTGTTCAGCAGGTTGGACGCCAGCGAAGGGCCGCTGCCCATGTTGGCATCGCTGACCAGGCGGGTCGTGCCGTAGGCAAAGTCGGTCAGCGCCATGGCGTGCAGGTCGTACCCCGCTGCCGAGAACGCCGACAGCATATCCATACCGCCGGTCAGGCTGGCGCTCTCGGTGCCATGCAGGCTGTCGCCCGCGTCCAGCAGGATGGAATCCGGGGTCGCGCCCTTGAGCGCGGCGGCGTCCGCCAGCGTGGCGCGGTCCCCGCGCAGGCCCGCCGTGGCAAAGATCGGAACCGTGATATCCCCGACCCGCACGCGGCAGGTCAGGCTCTCGGTGCCGTCGGCCAGCGTGGCCGTGATCGTGCATTCCCCGCTGTCGGTGCGGGCGCGGACCGTGCCGTTTTTGTCCACGGTGGCCACGGTCTTGTCGCTCGTCGTCCAGTAGACCCTGCGTCCGCCGTCCTCCTCGCCCGGCTCGTTCGTCGCCAGCGTGGCGTAGGCGTCCTTGCCGTCCATGTGCAGCTCGTCGGTGTAGGTATCGTTCAGGAGCACCGGCGCGGCGGTCTTGCCGTTGCAGGCGGATACACCGGTAAATTTAAACGGTCTCATGACAAAATCCAGATCCACCGTCTCGCTCTGGACGCCGTAGTCCGCGCCCGGGGCGCTGAAGGTGCACTGCCACATATCGTAGGTGCCCGCGTAGTCCAGATCGTCGGAGAACCGCGCGATCCAGAGGTTGTCGCGCCATTTGTCAAAGGCGGGATCCGTCATGCGGGCGCGTACCCAGTTGCGGGAGGCATACAGCCCCTGCGCACCGGTGTAGCCGTACTCGGTCAGGCGGTCAAAGAACGCCTGCGTGATCTCGGCCATCTCGGAGGGGAAAACGCCGCTGATGTACTTATCCTCGAGGTCGTAGTAGACCGGGTAGCTCAGCCGGTAGGGCGCGGCGGTGTAGTCGTCCAACCCCTCCTGCGGCGGGGCGGTCAGGCCCAGCAGCCGCGCGACGTGGTCGGCCTCGCTGCGGGCCTCCTCCACCGTCGTGGCGTAGGAGTAAAGGTACGCGCCGAACGGGATGCCCAGCCGGGTGCATTCGTCTGCGTTGCGCCGCCACTGGGGGTCATCCTGCGCCCAGTTTTCCTCCTGGCCGTCCCACTCGCCGCCGAAGCCGCAGCGGATGATGGCAAAGTCGATGCCGGCAGCCTTGGCCTTTTCCCAGTCGATCTCGCCCTGGAACTTGGAGACGTCCATGCCTTTGAGCACCGCGGCGGGCATGGCCCGGCCGCTTGTGTTGAAGTAGTAGCCCAGATCGTTCTTCTGCCAGGCCGCGGCGGGCGTGCCGAAGTCCGCCTCGGCGGGGCCTTTCTCCTCTGCCGAGCAGCGCACCAGCACCACCGACACAATGACCACGACCAGCAGGCAGAGCAAACACAGCCCCAGCACAAGGCGGCTGCGGCGGCGTTTGGCGCCGGGACGTTTCTTTTTCTTCGGCGGCGGGGGCGCGTCGGGGCGCGGGGCCGCTTGCCCGGCCTGCGGGGCGGGCGCAGCCGTCCGGGCAGGGCGGCGGTAGACTTTGCGTTCTTCTGGCACGGTGCGTTACCTCTCTTGGGCAGATTTTATGCTGTGGATAGATACTATTAGTGTAGCATTTTGTCGAAGAAATTACAATCGGAAACGCGGGATATTGGGGAATTTTACAGAATAAAAAAGCGGCGGCCAGCTTCCTGACCGCCGTTCTTTGCCTTCCCCCTCGAGGACAGACTCCCCCGATACGGGGGAGGTGGCGCGCAGCGCCGGAAGGGGTGCGGTGGCCCCGCAGGGTCGGATGAAGGCAAAATCACCAGAATCAACCATTTGACGGGATGCCGCAATAGCTCTGCCCTCATCAGTCAGCGGACGGGGCCGCTGCCAGCTTCAGTCTCCGCGCTAAGAGCCGCCTCCGGCGGTTGCACTTCGACACGCGCCTGCGGGCGCAGCCCCGAGGGGGAAGCCTTAGGCAATTTCCACTCCCTGCACGTCCAAAAATAATACGGCACCTCAAACGCCAGCATGACGCACCAGCCGAAGGCACAGGCAAAGGCGATGCCGGGCAGGCCCACCCGCGGGGCCAGCACCGCAGCAGCGGCAGCGCGCAACACCGCCTGTAAGCAGGTGCCAATCAGCGTCGTCGTCATCTTGCCCATGCCGCGGTAAAAGCCCTGGAAACCGTTCGTCAGCGCGGGCAGGGCGTAGAACACCGCCATCCAGCCCAGATACGTGCTGCCCAGTGCAATGACGTCGGCGGCCCCCTCCCCTGCCACAAACAGGGACAGGATGCCCCGGCGCAGCAGCAGCGTCAGGCTGCCCATCAGCAGCCAATAGCCCAGCTCCAACCGCAGGCCCACCGCAAAGCCGCGGCGGATGCGGGCGGTCTGCCCGGCGCCGCGGTTCTGGGCAATGCAGGTCGTAATGGCCGTGGCAATGCTCTGCTCCGGCGTGAAGGCAAAATCGTCCACCCGCGTGACCGCGTTGAACGCCGCGATAGCCCCGACCCCCAGCGCGTTGACCTGCCCCTGAATGAGCACCTTGCAGATCGGCTGCACGGCCTGCTGCACCGCCGTCACCGCGCCGTAGCGCAAAATCGGTCCCAGCAGGTCGCGGCGGATGCGCCACTGCCCGTGCCCGGGGCAGAGCTCCGGCACGCGGCGTGCCATGTAGACGGCGGCCAGCAGCGCGCTGGCGGCCTCGGCCACGACAGTGGTCACGGCGCTGCACACAATGCCGAAACCCAGCCCGCCAATCAAAATGAGATCCAGCACCGCGTTGAGCACGGCGGAGAACGCCAGGAATTTCAGCGGCGTTTTGCTGTCGCCGACACTTTTCAGGCCCGCCGCCAGCGCGTTATAGAAAAACGTGAACGGCGCGCCCAGGAACGTGATGCGCAGGTAGATGCCGGTGATGCCAAAAATCGAGTCCGGCACGGCCAGCGCGCGCAGGATCCACGGCGTCAGCGCACAGCCCAGCGCCGCGGCGGCACAGCAGAGCGCCGCGCCGAACAGCAGCGTCGTTGCCAACGTCTCTTTTAAGCGGGCGGTCCGCTTTGCGCCGAACGCCTCACTCATCAGTACGCCCGCGCCGATGCACAGGCCGCTGATGGCCAAAATCACCAGATTCATGACCGGCCCGGCCACGCCCTCGGCGGCCAGCGCGTCCTGCCCGATGAACCGCCCTGCGATGATGGAATCCACCGCATTGTACGCCAGCTGCATCCAGTTCCCCAGCAGCAGCGGCACCGCATACAGAAAGAGGTGCCCCAGCGGGGCACCCTTGGTCATATCTCGCATCATTATCAGCTCTCAAAACGGAAAATCTGCCACCTTCAGCGTGACAACGCCGTCGATGGTCTGGATACAGCCATCTGCCGGGTAGTTGGGCATGGCCTTGAACGCGTCGGAATTGCTGATGGCACGGACAGTCTCGTCCGCGCATTCGTTGAGCTGGACGCCCAGCTCGTCCCACACCAGCACATACCAGCCGTGGGCGTTGAACGTCGGGTCGAAGGAGAGCGGGCCGAACTGCGCCAGTTCCCCGGCCATAGGCTTGAGCGGGGACTCATCCGGGTACGCGCCGCGCTTCGGCTCGCCCAGGATCACGACCTCGGCGCCGTTCTGGTAGTCGGCGTTTTCTTCCAGCCGGGTACACAGGCGGTTGGCGAGGTTCACAACTGTGGTCTTTTGTTTCAGCATGACCGCCGCGTCGTTGTTGACCTGCACGGCAAACCCGCGCAGCAACACCGCGCAAAACGCCGTGCAGAGCGCCATTCCCCAGGAGAACGCCCGTTCCGTCAGTGCGGGAGCCGCGTCGATCACGGCGATGGCAAACGGCACCACGATGGCCAGCGAGCCCGCCATCCGCAGCGCCACAGTGGCCCCGGTGTTGATAACGTCGGTCACATTGGCTGCGGCGGGAAGCAGGGCCACCAGTACCACCGCCGCAGCGGCGGCCTTGCGGTCGTGCAGCACGACGAGCCACCGCAGTCCGGCCAGTGCCGCCAGCACAAACAGCAGCAGGTAGCCCGCGATCTGCCCATAGTGGTTTTGGGCAATGCCGTGGGTGAAGAAGTAGGCGTAAAAATCAAAGTAGGCGTTTTTCAGGCCTAACGGCAGATTGCGCAGTGTCCCCATTCCCACGGTGTTGATACCGTTGATGCCGGATAGGCCCACATCGTACAGCCGCAGGAACAATTTTAAAATCAGCATATACAGCGCCGCACCGCTGCCGCCCATCAACACCATGCGCAGGGCAGTCAGGCCGGTGGCCTGCCATTCGCCGGGGCGGCGCAGAACGGCCAGAAGCAGCAGCATGACGCACAAGCCCGCCGCTGTGCCCAGATTGGCCTGATACATTCCCAGCGCGAACGCCAGGCAGACCGTACCCATCAGCCAGACAAACCGCACGCCGCAGACGACGGATCGCACGGCCAGCACCGCTAGCAGGAAAGACAGCGCATAGGACACACTGCAATAGTGGTAGGTTTCAACTTCCGCTACATAGGGCGCACAGACCAGTGTAAGCGGGATAAGATATTTTGCCACACGGCTGCGCACAGCAAACAAATCCGTTAGCAGCACTCCCGCCAATGCGTAGAGGAACATCATCAGCAATGCCGAAAGCGCAGGCTGATTGATGCCGCCGCGCAGCATATCCACCAGACGCAGCGCCCAACGCCCCTGCTGTGTCTCCCAATACAGATGCTCGGGCCAGCCATCGGCAGTGTACAGTGCACCGATGTGCACGGCATCAAAATTGCCGAGTTGGTTAGCATAAATCGTGTAATGTACGCCGCAACCGACCAACAGCGCCACGACCAGCGGGCGGAAGTTTTTCGCCCACCACAGGCTCACTTTTTTCTGCCAGTCCATCGTTTATTTTTTATCCTCTTCGGTCTCGGCGACGATGTAGATGGGGCGGTGCTTGACCTCCAGGTAGGTCTTGGCGAGGTACTCGCCCACAATGCCGGTGCAGAACAGCTGGACGCCGCTGCACAGCAGAATGATGCAGACCATGCTGGGCCAGCCGGAGGTCGGGTCGCCGAACATCAGCGCACGGACGACGACAAAGAGGATGCCGATGAACGCGAGGATGCAGAACAGCACGCCCGCCCCCGCCGCGATCAGCAGCGGCGTGGTCGAGAAGCCGACGATGCCCTCGATGGAGTACTTGAACAGGCCCCAGAAATTCCACTTGGTCGTACCGGCGACGCGCTCGATGTTCTCATAGTCAAACCACTTGGTCTTGAAGCCGACCCAGCTGAAAATGCCCTTACTGAAGCGGTTGTACTCGGCCATGCTGAGCACAGCGTCGGTCATTTTGCGGCTCATAAGGCGGAAATCCCGCGCACCGTCGACAATTTCCGTATCGGACATCTTGTTGATGATCTGGTAGAACTTGCGGGCAAACCAGCTGCGCAGCGGCGGCTCGCCCTTGCGGGTCGTGCGGCGGGTGGCGGCGCAGTCGTACTCGCCGGTCAGCAGCGTGTCCAGCATCTGCGGCAGCAGCGCGGGCGGGTCCTGCAGATCGGCGTCCATCGTAGCGACGTAATCGCCCTTGGCGGCCTGTAAACCCGCGTAGATACCGGCCTCCTTGCCGAAGTTGCGGCTGAACGAGACATACCGCACGCGGGGGTCCTGCGCGTGCAGCTCACGCGCGACGCGCAGCGTGCCGTCGCGGGAGCCGTCGTCCACAAAGATAAACTCAAACTCCGCACCGTGGCTGGCTTTCATCTCCGCCGCCACGCGGGAGGCTTCTTTATAAAAAAGCGGCATCGCTTCTTCTTCATTGTAACAGGGTACGATCAGACTGATGAGCATAGTGTGACCTGCTTTCGTCAAGAAATTTAGTATTTTTTATTATACCGTAGTTGACGGAGTTTGTAAACAGGGACTATTGAACCACGTGCGCTTTGTTAGGGTCGGCGAAATATTTGCATCGCAATAGCGGCAGCGTCATCGGAGGGGTCAAGACCCCTCCCTACAGTACCGCGTTCACGGGTGCTTTGTAGGGAGCGGTCTTGACCGCTCCGGGGAACTTTGCGGCAGCCGCCCACCAAAAAAGGCAGAGCCTTCGCTCTGCCTTAGAGTGCTTATAAAATTTTAGCCTTTGACCGCGATATTGACCAGCTTGCCCTTGACATAGATCTCCTTGGCAATGGTCTTGCCGGCGATGGCTTCGGCTACGGCGGGCTCGGCCTTGGCGGCGGCGATGGCGTCCGCGTTCTCGATGGCGGCGGGCACCTTGATGCGGGCCTTGACCTTGCCGTTGACCTGCACAGCGATCTCAATCGTCTGCTCGACGCACTTGGCCTCATCGTAGGTCGGCCAGGCGTGGTAGGCCAGCTGCTCGGTGTGGCCCAGCTGCTGCCACAGCTCCTCGGTCATGTGGGGCGCAAACGGATTCAGCAGCTGCAGCAGCAGCTCGTACTCGGCCTTGGTCGCACCCCCCTGATCGCTCAGTGCGTTGACGTAGATCATCAGCTGGGCAATGGCGGTGTTGGCCTTCAGCGCGTCAATGTCCTCGCCGACCTTCTTGATGGTGCGGTTGGCAACGGCCTCCAGCTCGGGGCGGACGCCCTCGCCGGGAACAAGCTTCTCGCTCATCGACCAGATCTTATCGAGGAAGCGCTTGCAGCCCTTGATGGAGGAGGTGTTCCACGGGGCGGCCTTCTCAAAGTCACCGATGAACATCTCATACAGGCGCAGCGTGTCGGCGCCGTACTCGTTGACCACATCGTCGGGGTTGACGACGTTGCCGAGGGACTTGGACATCTTGACGATGGGGTGCTCGGCCATCTCGCCGTACTTCTCGACAAGGGCCTTGCGTGCGCCTTTCTCGTCGCCGTACTCGGCCAGCAGGCGCTTGCGCTCGGCATCGGGCTGGTTCTCAAAGGCATGGGGGTTCAGGCCCAGGATCATGCCGTGGGAGGTACGCTTCTGGTACGGCTCCTTGGTGGGCACAACGCCGATGTCATACAGGAACTTGTGCCAGAAACGGCTGTACAGCAGGTGCAGGGTGGTGTGCTCCATGCCGCCGTTGTACCAGTCCAC
>ERZ1673697.2480-NODE-2480-length-16155-cov-17.105155_pt1 | contig 16155 bp, 10 predicted proteins | sample MGYA00580227_ERZ1673697 | MGnify/ENA primary metagenome ERZ1673697 (study PRJEB41218, sample SAMN15661759) | gut metagenome | host: Homo sapiens | place: Canada: London | collected 2015-08-20/2019-03-30 | study: EMG produced TPA metagenomics assembly of...
TTACAATGAAAGCAATTGTTTGTGTAAAGCAGGTTCCTGATACCTCCGGCAAGGTCGCCGTCAAGCCCGATGGAACCCTGGATCGTGCATCCATGGCTACCATCACCAACCCCGATGACCTGAACGCTCTGGAGGCTGCTCTGAAGCTCAAGGATGCCACCGGCTGCGAAGTCGTTGTGGTCACCATGGGTCCCCCGCCGGCCGAAGGCATGCTGCGTGAGCTGCTGGCCCGCGGCGCTGACAAGGCTGTTCTGGTTTCCGGCCGTGAGTTCGGCGGTTCCGATACCTTTGCGACCAGCCAGATCCTGGCTGCTGCCGTCAACAAGATCGGCGTCGGCCCCGAGGATGTTGTGTTCTGCGGCCGTCAGGCAATTGATGGCGATACCGCACAGGTCGGCCCTCAGATCGCTGAGAAGCTGCATCTGCCGCAGGTCACCTACGTTGCTGATATCCAGAAGGATGGCAACACCCTGACCGTGAAGCGTATGCTGGAGGATGGCTACATGATGGTCAAGGTGCAGACTCCCTGCCTGCTGACCTGCATCAAGGAGCTGAACGACCCCCGCTACATGAGCGTGAACGGTATCTTTACCTGCTATGATAAGCCCATGGAAGTGTTCGACTACAACGCACTGAAGGACGATCCGCTGATCGAGGTGGACACCATTGGCCTGAAGGGTTCTCCGACGAACGTCTTTAAGTCCTTCACTCCTCCGCAGAAGGGCGCAGGCACCATGCTGCAGGGCGACGATGTTGCCGCCCAGCTGGCTGGCATCCTGGCCAAGAAGCACCTGATCTGATGAAAGGAGCATAGGATTACAATGGCTGATTTTAACGAATACAAGGGCGTCTGGGTCTTTTGCGAGCAGCGCCAGGGCGCACTGATGTCCACCGATTTCGAGCTGGTGAGCGAGGCCCGCAAGCTGGCTGATGAGCTGGGCTGCGAAGTCACCGGCCTGCTGCTGGGCGACAACGTGGAAGGCATTGCTAAGGAGCTGGGCGGCTATGGTGCCGATAAGGTCATGGTCTGCGACAGCCCCCTGCTGAAGGACTACACCACCGACGCATACGCCAAGGTCGTGTGCGACATGGTCAACGAGTACAAGCCCGAAGTCCTGCTGATCGGTGCTACCAACATCGGCCGCGACCTGGGCCCCCGCTGCGCAGCCCGTCTGCACACCGGCCTGACCGCCGATGCGACCCATCTGGACATCGACACCGCAAAGTATGTCGAGTTCCTGAAGGAAAGCTCCACCATCGACCTGTCCAAGCAGAAGTTTGATTATGAGGACCGCAACCTGAAGATGACCCGTCCTGCATTCGGCGGCCATCTGATGGCTACCATCATCTGCCCCCGCTTCCGTCCGCAGATGTCCACTGTGCGTCCCGGCGTCATGAAGAAGGCTCCCTTCGATCAGGCCAAGGCCGATGCCTGCCAGATCGTGAAGCCCGCCTTCAGCCTGACCGCTGATGACATCAAGACCGAGGTCCTGAGCGTCGAGAAGGCCGCTGAGAAGCTGGTCGATCTGATCGGTGCTGACGTCATCGTCTCTGTGGGCCGTGGCATCAGCAAGGATGTCAACAAGGGCATCGAGCTGGCTGAGCAGCTGGCTGCCGCTTTGGGCGGCGGCGTCGTGGGCGCTTCCCGTGCCGTGACCGACGCAGGCTGGATGAGCGCTGACCACCAGGTTGGCCAGACCGGCAAGACCGTGCACCCCAAGATCTATGTGGCTCTGGGCATTTCCGGTGCCATTCAGCACACCGCCGGCATGCAGGATTCTGAGTGCATCATCGCCGTCAACAAGAACGAGAGCGCACCCATCTTCGGCGTGGCCGATTACGGCATCGTGGGCGACCTGTTCAAGGTCGTTCCTGAGCTGATCAAGCAGATCGAAGCAGCCAAGGCTGCTGAGTGATCCGTACATCCCTTTGCGAATAGTACAATAGCCTGAATTGTTGGAGGGCGGTTCTTCGGAGCCGTCCTCCTTTTTTGCGCGCCGCACCCGGCAGGCCCGACACAAACCACTGTTTTTTTTCGGTGCATCTGGGCTATACTGCTACTGCGATATGATTTGACAGAACAGCAAGGAGCACGCAGATGAGCATTTGGGAAAAACTGGGCTTTGGCGGATACAGAGGGTTCTCGCGGGAGGCGGAGCAGCTGCTGCAGCAAGCAGTAGAGCTGGCCGGCAGTTTTGGCTGCAGTCAGGCAGACACCGGGCATCTGCTGCTTGCCATGCTGCAGCAGGAGCAGGGAGCTGCGGCGCGATTCCTGAACAGCCGACATATCTCAGAGCAGGCTGTGCGCCGTCAGCTGGCCGAGAACCGTCGCGGCCCGGCGCAGCATCTGGATCGGCACGCCATGGCACCGGACCTGCGCCGCACCATGGATTACGCCCTCATCGGGGCGCAGAACGCCCATGTCTCACGGGCGGAGCCGGAACACCTGCTCTGTGCTATGCTGGAGGATGATGGCTGCACGGCGGGGCTGCTGCTGGCTTCCATGGGAGTGCCCCTCACTGAGGCCGTGCGGGAGTGCCGCCAGTTGTCCGGGCAGTTTGTCTTTCCCGCTCAGCCGCGGGTGTCGGCCAGCATGCCGCGGGCGGGCCGTGCCAGCGATAAATATTGCCGCGACCTGACCCGCCGCGCGCTGGACGGAGAACTGGACCCGGTGTTCTGCCGGGATGCCGAGCTGGACCGCATGGTGGAGATCCTGTGCCGCCGCCAGAAGAACAACCCCTGTCTGGTGGGGGAGCCGGGTGTGGGCAAGACTGCGTTGGCCGAGGGGCTGGCCCAGCGCATCGCAAAGGGGCAGGTGCCCCGTGCCTTGCAGGGCAGGCGGCTGCTGGCGCTGGATATGGCCAGCCTGGTAGCGGGCACCAAGTACCGGGGCGATTTTGAAGAGCGCTTCAAGAACCTGCTGGAGGAGCTGGTGCGGGACGGCACCGCCATCCTCTTTGTGGACGAATTCCACACCATCGTGGGGGCTGGTGCGGCGGAGGGTGCCATTGATGCGGCCAGCATCCTCAAGCCGGTGCTGGCCCGCGGCGAGATCCAGCTCATCGGTGCCACCACCAATCAGGAATTCCGCACACACATCCAGAAGGATGCCGCGCTGGAGCGCCGCTTTGGCCGGGTGCAGGTGGAGGAGCCTACTCCTGCACAGGCGGTGGACATCCTCAACGGGCTGGCCCCGCGCTATGAGCGCTACCACCATGTCACCCTGCCGCCGCAGACCCTGCAGGCGGCGGTGGAGCTGTCGGTACGGTATCTGCCGGGGCGCTGCCTACCGGACAAGGCCATTGATCTGGTGGACGAAGCCTGTGCGGCGGCCCGCATCCGGGCCGAGCAGGAGCAGAAGCCCCAGCCGGTGCTCACCCAGGAGGACATTGCCCGGGTGGTAGCACAGGCCAGCGGGGTGCCTGCTGAACAGGTGAGTGAACAGGAGCGGGAGCGGCTTGAAAAACTGGAAGCCCGTCTCAATGAAGAAATCGTGGGCCAGCAGCGGGCTGCAGCAGCGGTGGCGGGGGCCATCCGGCGCAGCCGCACCGGGCTGGGAGAGCCGGGTCGGCCCATCGGGGCCATGCTCTTCCTCGGCCCCACCGGGGTAGGCAAAACAGCGTTGGCCCGTGCACTTGCCGTGAGCTGGTTTGGCAGCGAGAAGGCCCTGCTCAAGTTCGATATGTCGGAGTATCAGGAACAGCACACCACTGCCCGCCTGCTGGGGGCACCTCCGGGCTATCTGGGTCATGACGAAGGCGGCCAGCTCACCGAGGCCGTGCGCCGCCGCCCCTACAGCGTGGTATTGTTTGACGAGATCGAAAAGGCACACCCGGACATCCAGAACATTCTGCTGCAGATCCTGGAGGACGGTCAGCTCACCGACGCCATGGGCCGCAAGGCGGACTTCCGCAACACCATCGTGCTCATCACCTCCAACTTGGGAGCGCGCTTTCTGGCCGGGCAGTCCGCGCCGCTGGGCTTTGCGGCCGGGTCGGAGGCGGTGTTTGAAAAGCAGGCGGCGCAGGCCGTGGAGGAAGCCAAAAAGTGGTTCCGTCCGGAGCTGGTGGGGCGGTTGGATGAGCTCATCGTGTTCCGTCCGCTCAGCGACGAGAGCATGTCTGCCATCGCGGAAAAAATGCTCTGCAGGCTGGAAGTCCGGGCGGCGCGCAGCGGCTATCAGCTCCGGCACACCCCGCAGGTGGGGGCCGTGCTGGCGGCCCGTGCCCGCTCGGCCTATGGAGCGCGGGAATTGCGCCGACAGGTGGACCGAGCGGTGGAACAGGCGCTGGCCGATCAGATCGCTGCCGGGACTGCCTGCACCGGGCAGCACTGGACTGCGGACTGTACGGCAGAGGGCACCATCGTTCTCCGTCAGGACGAGACGGCGACCCTTTGATCCCGGGCAGGGAATGACCAAAATGCCTTGCATCCTGCAGAATTTCTGTTATCATAGAAGCAACAGAATCGCAGGAGGCACCGCATGCACACCTTGTTTCTTTTGAACCCTACCGCTGGCAAGACCGACTGCACCCAGCAGCTGCCGCAGCTGATCAACGCTGCAGCTGCCCGGGCAGGCCTTGCCCCGGAGGAATATACCATCCGCATCACCACCCACGCCGGACATGCGCGGGAGCTGGCCCGCGCTGCCGCAGCCGGGGCACAGCAGGCAGGGGAGCCGCTGCGCATTTTCACGGCGGGCGGCGACGGCACCTTCAACGAGGCCCTCACCGGGGCCTATGGCTTTGCAGGCACCTCCGTGGGCTGCCTGCCCTATGGCAGCGGCAATGACTTCCTGCGCACCTTTGGGACGCGGGAGGAGTTTCTGGACCTGGATGCCCAGCTGGCGGGCGGGGCGGTGCCCATCGACCTGATGCAGACCAACCTCGGCTTATCGGCCACCATCTGTGCTGCCGGGCTGGACGCGCAGGTGGCCTACGGCATCCCTAAATTCCGGCGCATCCCGCTGTGCGGCGGGGAGGTGTCCTATCTGCTGTCCATTGTGGAGCAGCTGTGCGGGCACATCGGCCGCCGGGTGGAGTACACCATCGACGGTGAGACCTTTGCGGTGGACTGTCTGATGTGTGCCATCTGCAACGGCCGCACCTACGGCGGCGGTTTCTGCGCCGGGCCGGAGGCGCAGCCGGATGATGGCTGGCTGGATGTGTTCATCGTGCGCAAGGTGGGGCGCTTGACCATCGCAAAGCTGCTGAGCATGTACAAGAACGGCCGCCATTTCCAGAACGGGCAGCTGGTGGAAACGGCAAAGCCCTATTTCATCTACCGCCGGGCCAAGGCTGTGACCCTGCGCGCCGCCGATGGACGCGGGCCCATCATTGCCACAGCGGACGGCGAATGTGCCCCCTGCGAGCAGGTGCGCGTGGAGGTGCAGCCGCTGGCCGGACGGGTCTGGCTGCCAAAGGCTGCTTACCACAGATTCGTGGAGCAGAAAACCGCCGCAAGTGCTGAATGATCGCAAAAACGAGAGCTTTGCCGGGATGGCAGAGCTCTTTCTTTTTGCGTTGTCCGGTCTGATTTTTTCACTGTCACAAAATGTTAATAAAAAACATTCTAAAAAGTCTTGATTTTTTCGGGCAAGATGAGTACAATACACTTAGCACTCAGAGAAAAGGAGTGCTAAACAGCCCGGCGCGGTGAACACGAACCCTGCCGGGTGCAGCAAAGTTTTAAATTATATTTTCTATAGGAGGGCAAGAACTATGAAGATCATTCCTCTTGCAGACCGCGTTGTTATCAAGACTGTTGAGGTTGAGGAGACCACCAAGGGCGGTCTGATCCTGACCGGCAGTGCCAAGGAGAAGCCCCAGGTGGCGCAGGTCATCGCAGTGGGCCCCGGCGGCGTTGTGGATGGCAAGGAAGTCAAAATGACCGTCAAGGTCGGCGACAAGGTGCTCACCAGCAAGTATTCCGGCACCGAGGTCAAAGTGGATGGCGAGGAGTGCACCATCGTGCGCCAGAGCGACATCCTGGCCGTCGTGGAAGACTGAGCGGTTCCCCCTATTTCTGGAAAAATGCAGCTTTAAAAGGAGCGATAGATTATGGCAAAGCAGATCAAGCAGGGCGAGGACGCCCGCAAGGCACTGTGTGCCGGTATTGATACCCTGGCTAACACCGTTAAGATTACCCTCGGCCCCAAGGGCCGCAACGTGGTGCTGGGCAAAAAGTTCGGCGCACCGGTCATCACCAACGATGGCGTGACCATTGCAAAAGAGATCGAGCTGAAGGATGAGTTCGAGAACATGGGCGCACAGTTGGTGCGTGAAGTCGCAACCAAGACCAACGATGCCGCAGGCGATGGCACCACCACTGCTACCGTGCTGGCACAGGCCATGGTCAACGAGGGCATGAAGAACGTTACCGCCGGCGCAAATCCCATGGATATCCGCCGCGGCATGAGCAAGGCCGTTACCACCGCTGTGGAGACCATCAAGGCACACAGCCAGAAGGTGAAGGACAGCAACGATATCGCCCGCGTCGGCACCATCTCTGCCGGCGACCCCGAGATCGGCCGTCTGATTGCCGAGGCTATGGAGAAGGTCACCTCTGACGGCGTTATCACCATCGAGGAGAACAAGACCACCGCAGAGACCTACAACGAGATCGTGGAAGGTATGCAGTTTGACCGCGGCTATCTGACTCCCTATATGGTCACCGATACCGACAAGATGGTGGCCGATCTGGACAACGCTGCTATCCTGATCACCGATAAGAAGATCAGCGTCATTCAGGATCTGGTTCCCCTGCTGGAGCAGGTGATGCAGAACGGCATGAAGCTGCTGATCGTGGCTGAGGACATCGAGGGCGAGGCTCTGTCCACCCTGATCGTCAACCGTCTGCGTGGCACCCTGAATGTGGTGGCTGTCAAGGCTCCCGGCTTCGGCGACCGCCGCAAGGAGATGCTGCAGGATATCGCCATCCTGACCGGCGGCACTGTGGTGTCCTCTGATCTGGGCTACGAGCTGAAGGACGCTACCGTCCAGATGCTGGGCCATGCCCGTCAGGTCAAGGTCACCAAGGAGAACACCACCATTGTGGGCGGCGCAGGCGACAAGGATGCCATTGCAGCCCGCATTGCACAGATCCGCAGCCAGATCGAGGCCGCTACCAGCGACTTCGACCGCGAGAAGCTGCAGGAGCGTCTGGCCAAGCTGGCCGGCGGTGTGGCCGTCATCAAGGTCGGTGCTGCTACCGAAGTTGAGATGAAGGACAAGAAGCTGCGCATCGAGGATGCCCTGAATGCAACCAAGGCTGCTGTGCAGGAAGGCGTCGTGGCCGGCGGCGGTACCGCTCCCATCAACGCCATCCCCGCTGTGCGTGAGCTGTGCGACAGCCTGGAAGGTGACGAGCGCACCGGTGCCAAGATCGTGCTGAAGGCTCTGGAGGCTCCTCTGCGCCAGATCGCAAAGAACGCCGGCCTGGAGGGCAGCGTCATCATCGACAAGATCATTTCTGCCAACAAGCCCAACTATGGCTTCGACGCGCAGAACGAGGTCTATGTGGATGACATGATCGCCGCCGGTATCGTCGACCCGACCAAGGTCACTCGTTCCGCTCTGGAGAACGCAGCATCCGTTGCTGAGATGGTGCTCACCACCGAGAGCCTGGTGGCAGATCTGCCGGAACCCCCGGCCCCTGCTGCACCTGCCGGTGATATGGGCGGTATGGGCGGCATGTACTAATAACTGCCTAAAAACCGCATGAATCCTTGATTTTTGGAGCGTGCAAAAGCGGATTTACGCCAAACTTACGCCACTTACGCCAAAAATCAAAGCGCACTATAGGGTAACAAAATCGGCACTCGCTGAAAAGCGGGTGCCGTTTTTTTGTCTAGGAGATTTGAAGACTCATGAAACCCACTGATGGATTCTGCGAGCGTCAGGCTGTCAGCGGCTTTATTGTTGACGAAAAACAAAGGTAGGGATACAATAATAAAAAAGAACGTAAAACCGGAAGGGAGCGTGCCGCCATGGAAAATCAGAGGGATTTCTGCACAGAATGCCGCAGAGAAACAAACTACACCTTGAAGAAAATCAACCGGACCATCCGGGAAAAGAAGTATACTTTTGAAATCACGGCTGCTTTCTGCAACAAATGCGGCGGCGAAATGGGCTAAAGAAGCATACTGCAACAATGATATAAAAGTAGTTTCTTTTCGTGTGAGGTAGAATCAATGAATGCTGACTATGTTGAAAATATCATTCGAAATATTGATAAGCAATCTTATAAATGTATCTTAGTTGATGGCGCTTGGGGAATTGGTAAGTCCTACATGGTAAGAAAAGCACTGGAGGATATGAAGGACAGGACGTGCTTTATCTCACTTTTTGGAATGGATGATGTTCAAAAAATATACCATGAAGCTTTTTTTCAGTTGGCGTTGCGTACCTCTCGTGGAGGAAAAATTGCAAATGGTGCGAAAGGGATAGCAAAAGCAGCTGGTAATTTCTGTGCGGAGATAACAAAATTGAACGGTGCGTTTGCACAAGCAATATCTGAACGAGAATTGTTTACGGTTACGGCAAGCAATTTTAAAAAGAACAGAATTATTGTCATTGACGATTTGGAACGCCGAAAGGCTGGATTGGATTTAGAGGAACTCTTTGGAGTGATTGAGGAACTAAAGCAGTCCAACTATATTAAGGTTATTCTTATTGCCAATTCAAATGAAATTCATGAAAATGAAAGAACTACGTTCAATAAGTACAAAGAAAAAACTATTGATCGTATCTTTGAGGTAACGGAACACTCGGCATCGATTAAGTGGGGGGTGTATGGAATAGATGGAGAATTTATTGATGTCTTTTTGATGCATCATAAAGCAAAAAATTTGAGAACATTGCAAAAGGCTCAGAATTTTTATAATGATGTGAAACAGTACTGCTTGAAAATAGAAAATGAACAATTTATGAATGAAGTGAAGATGCTCTGCTTTGCTGTTGTTGTAGAAGATGTAGATAAGTTATACTATAAAAACGATTCAACAGAGAAAGAGAATACTAACAGTAGATACCGGAAAGATGGCCATATCTTGAGCGATGATTTAAATGTCCGCCTTGCAAACTATGGATATCTTCAATCTAGTGGCGCATTATTGGATGATATCTACAACTACTTTAAAAGCTCTAAGATGCTTAGTGAAGAAACACTTCAAAAACATTATCAAAAATTTAAGGAAGCCGGTAATAAAGCAAATTATTACAAAACTGATGAGGAGATAGAGACTTACATTCAAAGTTGGAAAGTAAAGTTGAGCGAGGCATCAAATAGTGTGGAACTAACAAGATTTGCAGGTGATTATGACTATTGGTTTCAAGTTTTGGAAAAAGACGATAGTGAACTGGTCGAATGTTACCAAGAACTTCTGAAAGATATGTTTTTGCAAGAAAGTAGAAGTAAAGAAAGAAATCCAGTGGACTATTATAACAGCAATGAATTTCATCGTGCAACAAAAACAGTCCGGGACATATATGATAAAATACTTGAGCAAACGAAAAAAGAAATTATAAAAAGCTATGTTGAAAGCCTTTGTAATAATATAGATGATGAAACGGCATTAAGATATTCATATTGGCTTAGGACGTGGTATACGAGTTCAACACGGATGCGTCGATATGTTGATGAAGTGATTGATCTCTTATATCGAAAAGAAGCATTTCCCATTGATAATATAACGCAGACTAAAATGTCAATCTGCTATAATGTTTTAACTGTTTTATATTTACATGACAAAGAAAAACTTGAGAATCTCTATCATGATTTAAAACCTAGCTTTAGCAAAATGGGAGTAAGACGAACTGATGATCTCTTGAAAGAAATTAGAGAAGATAATTAGTAGGCCAATCATAGTATAAAAACAGCCGCCCAGCGACCTTACGGTCTCGCTGGGCGGCTTATTTTTTGCGTTTCCAGAGCAAATATTCTTCGTAGCGGTGCATCTCGTTCTGTTCTTCTTCGGTCAGGCGCTGGCGCTGTTTGCGGGCTTCGTCCGAGGGGTCGATGTCGGTCAAGCCCAGCAGGTAGTCGGCGGAGGTGCCGTAGAGCTTGCAGATGGCAAGCAGCACATTGCTGAAGGGGTAGCTCTTTTCCTGTTCCCACGCACGGACAGACCAAACGGAAATACCAAGTTTGTCCGCAAGAGTCTGCTGTGTGTCATCATTTAGTTTGCGGAGTTCTGCCAATCGTTCCCCAAGCATAGCTTGACCACCTTTCCTTATTACTAGTATATGAATCACTCCTACTTTTGACGAAAAGTAGCTGTACAATACTAGACAAGGCAAAAAGTAGCTGTATAATACTAGTATAGAGCGGAACTAGTACAAAAATACTACTTCCGCCGCAACGCTAAGGCAAAGCGAGGAAATCCCCGTTGGAACAACTGATCGACTTTCACGCACCGGAAGTACAGGCGGTGCTTGAGACCCTTTTAAAAGACCGCTCCACCGGCAAAAACATCATCTGGGCCACCGACCCGCCGGAGGAACTGCAAACGGTGATGTACGAACCTGTCACGGATAAATCCCAGATCACCACCCAGCAGCTCGGGCTGACTCACTACGAGGTGGTGCTGCCCCGGATGATGAAGCAGACCGACACCCAGCAGCAGCGCACCCGCAAAAAAGGCGAAGTGTTCAGCCCCGCATGGGTCTGCAACAAGATGAACAACGCACTGGACGCCGACTGGTTTCGTGGTCTGGGGGTAGAGGAGACCGCCGGGCAGTTCACGGTGGAGCTGCCCCAAGGTTGGCAGACGGTGGAAACGCCGGTGCAGTTTCCGGTTTGCAAGGGCAGGACTCCAGCATGGGTGCAGTATGTGCAGAGCCGCCGCTTGGAGGTGACCTGCGGTGAAGCCCCCTTTCTGGCGTCCCGGTACGATGCCGCCACCGGCGAGATGATCCCGGTAGCCCGGCGCATTGGCATTCTGGACCGCAAGCTGCGTGTGGTAAGCGAGAACGCCGCCACGGAGGAAGAATGGCTCAAGTTTGCCACCCATGCGGTGCAGTCCACCTACGGCTACGAGTATCAGGGCGATAATCTTTTGTTGGCACGGGTCAACCTGCTGCTGACCTATGCAGAGCATCTGCAAGCACGCTGGCAGCGCAAACCCACAAAAAAAGAGTTACAGCCTATCGCCAACATCATCAGCTGGAACCTGTGGCAAATGGACGGCTTGCACCTCTCTGTGCCCGGCGGAAAGCCTCAGCCGGAGGCAGAACAGCTTGACCTCTTTTCCATGTTCGGGGCGGCAGAGCTGCAGCCGCCTACGGTATCCTGTAAAGTGAAAAACTGGCGTAAGGGCAGCCATGGAACCGCCCAGAACTTTGAAACCATTCAGGAAGGGAGTACCAGCATGAAGTTTGATTATGTCATCGGAAACCCGCCGTATCAGGAAGTTGATGGAGGTTCAGGCGCAAGCGCAACGCCGGTATATAACAAATTCATTGAGGAAACAAAGACATTGAATCCAACGGCAATGTCTTTTATCATTCCAGCAAAATGGTATTCTGGTGGTAAAGGGTTGGATAAATTTCGAGAGCAGATGTTAAACGACAAACGAATGGCGGTACTCGTTGACTATCCTAACTCGCTGGATGTTTTTCCGAATGTGGATGTTGCTGGTGGTGTATGCTATTTTGTGTGGGCTAAGTTACATGAGGGAAAATGCTATTACATAAATTACCGAGATGGGGTTAAGACATCCGAATTCCGTGATTTGAATGAGTTTTCGACATTTATTCGTTATCCAATCGCTGCCGAGATAGTTAAGAAGGTGCGTCTGAAAGGAGAGCAGACGCTTGATACGATAGTTTCCAGCCGAAAGCCGTTTGGTCTTGCTACAAATGTGAAACCGCTCAAAGCAGGAGATATTCAACTGAGATTTAATGGTGGGATAGGCCCATATAAAAGAAGTTTGATTTCTACGGGTATAGAAAATATAGACCGCTATAAAATCATTATTTCATATTTGACGGCAGAACACGCAGGACAGCCCGACAAGAACGGACAATACCGCATTCTTTCGACAATGGAAAAGCAGCCGCCGAAAGTAGTTTGTTCAGAAACGTATCTCGTTGCAGGAGCATTTGACACAGAAGCTGAAGCAGATAACTATATGAGATACCTAAAAACACGATTTGTGCGTTTTTTGATTTCGATTTTGGCGATGACACAGCATATTAGCAAAGGTATGTTTGGTTTTGTTCCTGTTCAGGATTTTTCAAGAGCGTGGACGGATGAAGAATTGTTTTCAAAGTATAAACTAACTTCTGATGAAGTGGCATTCATACAAAGCATTATAAAGGAGATGGCATAATGGCTGGCATAACCCTGCACACTGCCCGGCAGGTAGTGCCCATGATCTACGCCTATACCACCCCGGAAATTGCCCGGCACAACGGCTGGACGAAGATCGGCTACACCGAGCAGTCGGTGGACAAACGCCTGAAACAGCAGACCCACACCGCCGATGTGCTGTACCATGAGGAGTGGCGGGGTAATGCCGTCTACGATGACGGCAGCGGCGAGGTGTTCACCGACCACGATTTCCACGCCTACCTCCGCAAGCTCCGGGTGGAGAACGACCGCAAAAACGAGTGGTTCCATCTGGATGGGCAGCAGTCCCGGCGGTATTTTCAGGATTTCCGCATGAACCGGGGCCGGGTGCAGCTGGATGCCGCCATCGCCTACACCCTGCGGGAAGAACAGGCAAGGGCTGTCCGCGACACCAAGACCTATTACCAGAGCCACCCCGGCGGGGAATACCTCTGGAACGCCAAGCCCCGCTTTGGCAAGACTCTCTCCGTCTACGATTTCTGCAAGCAGGTGGATGCACAGACGGTGCTTATCGTCACCAGCCGCCCTGCCATTGCCAATAGCTGGTACAGCGACTATGTGCGCTTTCTGGGCAGGGAGTCCGGCTATCTGTTCGTCAGCCATGTGGATACCCTTGCCGGGCAGCCCCATGTGCTGGACGAGCAGGGCTATCTGGATGCCGCCGCGCAGGGCGAGGAACTGTATAAGCGCATTGAGTTCGTCAGCCTGCAGGACATGAAAGGCTCGAAATATTTCGGCGGCGAGTACGACAAGCTGCAACACCTGACCGAGCTGAACTGGGATGTGCTGGTCATCGACGAAGCCCATGAAGGCGTGGACACCTACAAGACCGACCTTGCCTTTGACCGCATCCGCCGCAAGTTCACGCTGCACCTGTCCGGCACGCCCTTCAAGGCGCTGGCGAACGACAAGTTTGCCGGGGATGCCATCTTCAACTGGACCTACGCGGACGAGCAGGCCGCCAAGCGGAACTGGCAGGGCGCACCGGGGCAGCAGAACCCCTATGCAAACCTCCCCATGCTCAACCTCTACACCTACCAGATGTCCGAGATCATCCGGGACGAGATCCAGCAGGGGGTGGAGATCGACGGCGAAACGCAGGAATTTGCCTTTGACCTGAACGAGTTCTTTAAGGTAAAGCCCAGCGGCAGCTTTGAGCACGAAGCTGAGGTGGACCGCTTTCTGGATGCCATGACCACCCAGAACAAATTTCCGTTTTCCACCCCGGAACTGCGTGCCGAACTGAAGCACACCTTCTGGCTGCTGAACCGAGTGGACAGTGCCAGAGCGCTGGCGAAAAAGCTGCAGGCGCACCCGGTATTCCGGGACTATGAGGTGATCCTTGCCGCCGGTGACGGTAAGATGGACGACACGGACGAGAACCAGAAGAGCTTTGACCGGGTAAAAGCCGCCATTGCACACCACGAAAAGACCATCACCCTGTCGGTGGGGCAGCTGACCACCGGTGTTACCATCCCGGAGTGGTCGGCGGTGCTGATGCTCTCCAACCTGAAAAGCCCGGCGCTGTATATGCAGGCAGCATTCCGTGCCCAGAACCCCTGCCTTTTCCACGAAAACGGCACCTTCCGCCGCAAAGAGAACGCCTATGTGTTCGATTTTGACCCCGCCCGCACCCTGCTGATCTACGAGCAGTTCGCCAACGACCTTTCACAGGACACCGCCAGCGGCAAAGGCGACACCGAGGAGCGCAAGGCGCACATCCAGAATCTGCTCAACTTCTTCCCGGTCATCGGCGAGGATGAGGAAGGAGAGATGATCCCGCTGCATGCGGAAAAAGTCCTCAGCATCCCTCGCAAGATCAAGTCTAAAGAAGTGGTGCGGATGGGCTTCCAGAGCAATTTTTTGTTCCAGAACATTTCCAACGTGTTCAGTGCCCCGCAGGAGGTGCTGGACATTCTGCAAAACTTCCAGCCCATCAGCGAAGCCAAGGCAAAGCCCATCCAGATCACCCCGGAGACCGGCGCAGACCTCTCCCTGAACGACAAGGGCGAGGTGGATTTGGACGAGGGCTACGTCATCGGCAAGGCGGCGGATGTGTTCGGGGCGAAGATCTACGAAAGCACCCCGGCGCTGGACACCGCCCTGCAAGACCTGACCGATGCCCCGGCTCCTGCCAAAGAAGAACATCTGGAACCACTGAAAAAGAGCATCACCAAGGAGATCATCACCCCTATGGTGGAGCAGGCAAAGCAGGAGTATGGGCGCGACCTGAAGCTGTCCGACCAGAAGCGGTTTGAGAGCGCCGCCAAAGCCAAGATGGACGTGGCGGTGAACAAGGTGGTGGACAACTACCGCATCGACCAGAGCCAGTTGGAGACCCAGCGCACCCAGCAGCTGCAAAGCTGCACCACTGCCCAGCAGCGCCAGCAGGTGAACCGGGAGTTTGACGCAAAGCAGCAGCAGAGCACCGCCGCCCTGATGGAGACGTTGCAATCCGCCATCCAGCAGACAGCGCAGGAGATGCAGCAGACCATCGTGCGCACTGTGGAGACCAACCAGAAGGAGCAGGAGAAAAAGGGCTACGAGGACACCGTCCGTGACCATCTCCGGGGCTTTTCCCGCACCATCCCGTCCTTCCTTATGGCCTACGGCGACGAGACCGTGACACTGGCAAACTTTGACCGGATCATCCCGGACAAGGTCTTTCAGGAGGTCACCAGCATCACGCTGGAGCAGTTCCGCTTTTTGCGGGACGGCGGGCCGTACATCAACCAAGCCACCGGACAGGAGGAGCACTTTGCAGGCCACCTGTTCGACCCGGTGGTGTTTGACGATTCGGTGAAGGAATTTCTGAACCTGAAGGTCAAACTGGCGGATTACTTTGACGAGAGCCGCACCGAGGATATCTTCGACTACATCCCACCCCAGAAAACCAACCAGATCTTTACCCCAAAGTGGGTGGTGAAAAAGATGGTGGATCTGCTGGAGCAGGAAAACCCCGGTTGCTTCGATGACCCCGGCAAGACCTTCCTGGACCCCTACATGAAGTCCGGCCTGTACATTACGGAAATCGTCAAGCGCCTTTACCGCAGCGAGAAGATGCGGCAAGCCTTCCCGGATGACAACGCCCGGCTGGAACATATCTTTGCCAAACAGGTCTATGGGATTGCCCCGACAGAGATCATCTACCGCATTGCCATCAGCTACATTCTGGGCTTTGCAAAGGGTCACGGCATCACCGCCCACCATATCCGTCAGGCGGATACGCTGGAATTTGCCAAGGCGGGCACCATGGAAAGGGCACTGGATAAGATTTTCAGAGACTGAGAAAACAGAATACGGCATAAAACCAAAGGCGGCTGTCTGCAGGGGTGCAGATGGCTGCCTTTTTGTGCTATTCGCGCAACTTTTATGGAAATTTGTTGAAATGGTTACTTTTTGGCCTTTCTCGATGCCTACCAAGTGAGAACATCTTTATCAAGGTTGCTTCAGCCTTGAATACTTTCGGCGTTGCAAATTGTCTGCCTCAGTTGGTTGCTTAACAAACTGACGATATTTTAACTCGGCGGTTGCTTCAACCATATTTTCCAAGAACTTTTTAACAAATTTCTTTTTCGGGTAACAAAAAGCCCTTTTTCGATGCCTACCAAGTAGAGAGATAATTTTTCGGAAGCCCTAAATTCCGAGGATTTTCTATAAAAATCGGCCCCTTGAAAACAGAATAGTTCAATCGTCCGGTACTTCACAAAAGGTACTTCTGTAATTCGCAGCCCGGCCATAACGAAGGTGGGGTGGCTGAAATGCCAATGGTGCGGTGCAAGCCCGCCGCCGGACGATTCCCCA
>ERZ1673697.2481-NODE-2481-length-16153-cov-4.906821_pt1 | contig 16153 bp, 14 predicted proteins | sample MGYA00580227_ERZ1673697 | MGnify/ENA primary metagenome ERZ1673697 (study PRJEB41218, sample SAMN15661759) | gut metagenome | host: Homo sapiens | place: Canada: London | collected 2015-08-20/2019-03-30 | study: EMG produced TPA metagenomics assembly of...
CCCGTGATTTTAAAAGAAAATCTGCCAGGATTCCTTCGCTGATACATTCCTCCACGGCCCGGTTGACTGCTGTGTTCATATCCATCTGCGCAGCATAGGTGCGGACCCGCGCCACATAAAGGGAATATTCCTTCAGAAGCCTGCAGGCGTTCATTAAGGCCTCATTACAGCCAGCGTTGATGTTGAGCACTGTCACTTTCAGTTCCAGCTCCGGATCGTCTGTCGCCTTTTCAAAGGAATCAGACAGTTTTAAAGTGATCCGTTCCGCCTGCTCCGGCATTTTTCCATTGCAGAAGACAAGAAATCTGGGAACGGGGAGTTTTACCAGCCGGGAGGAATAGAGGGTATCCTTTCGGATCAGCTGCTCGTACTCCCTTGCCACATAGAAAAGATCTCTGAGGGGCATGTTTGGGTTCCAGGTGGACTGGTGCTCGTAGAGATTCAGTTCCAGGTTAATGAGAAAAGCCAGATCGTTTTTCATGTTCTATATCAAGACTCGTTTACGAGTCTTAGCGCGGGATTCGAGTCAGCCTTAGCTGACATAATACCAATACGAATCCCTGCGCCTCCTCGCGGAGCGTTTATATCAGCCGGAGAGTATACTCCGGCTGATATATGGCATTTTCCAGAGTGATGATCTCCAGCTGTGACGCATCCCTGTAATCGGTTTGCCCTACTGCATTGTAAAGAGACAGGAGCGCCTCTTTATCGTTAAAGAGCATGCGGAAGAGGGTATCCTTATAGCTGCGCTGGACTGGCTGAGCCGGTTGTACCTGTAAAACTTGCTGTGCCTGAGACTGCTGCCAGTGTGCCGAACCTGCAGTTCGGCTGTTTTGTTTCTGATTCATTTGACCTCCTTTTGCAGGAGTCTTCAGAAATGAAAATCTCCTGCTCTGATAAAAATGTGGAAAAAGCATAGATTTTCTGATGTTCTGAAAGATAGGAATCAGAGATATAAGGCCTGAAGAACCAGGCCCGATGTGGTGAAATGTATGCTTTTGTGAGTTCAGTATAGCATAGATGGAAAGGAACTACAATGGAAACAGATTGGCCGAAATATTATTAAGAATTTGAAAGAATATCGTAAGTTGACTGAGCCGCTTTCACCTGCGTATAATAAAGATAAGATAAATGAATCAGCAGTAAGCAGAAATGAGATACGCAGGATACGGGGAGAGACCTTTCAGAAAGTGATAGAAGGAGGAGACAGGTATGAGAAATACAAAGGGAAGATTACGGATGCTGGCGGCGGCAGGACTGTCTGCTGTTCTTACAGTGAGCGGCGGACTGGGACAGATGACGGCGTGGGCGGCCTCCAAGACGATTTCCAAGGTGGATATTGAGCTGAACATTGATTTAGAGCCGGGAGACGATCTGCCGGACCTTTCCTACGGCGATAAGGGAAGCGACGCTCATGTGATGGTGTCTGACGGAGCAAAGTACGAGATTGCGGAGGACCCGGAGTGGACCAGCTCAGTGGGAAACAGCGGCGTGAAGATTGGAAATACCTATACGCTGAGGGTGTATCTGGACGCCAAGGACGAGGACGAGTATGGGTTCAGCGGAACCTATAAGTCCAGTAACGTGAAGGTAAAGGGCGGAGAGTTCGTCTCTGCCAGCCGTTCCGGAAGCGGCAGGCTGAAGGTGACGGTAAAGACAGATCCAGTGGAGGGAACCTTCGACTCTCCGGACGAAGCGGAGTGGAGCGACACCACTCTGGGCCTGGCCAAGTGGGACGCGGTGGATCATGTCAGTGCCTATGACGTAACGCTCTACAAGGGTGGAAGCACCGTCTACAAGGTGAAGGGCTACGAGGGCAATAAGATTAATTTTTATCCCTATATGACCAGCGCTGGCACCTACAGCTTTAAGGTGCGGTCAGTGGCGAAAAACGACAGCCAGAAGGATTACGCCGAGAGCAGCGACTGGACGGAGTCAGACGAGATTTATATTGGCAAGGAATCCGTCTCCGACGGTTCCGGAAAGGTAGATTATAACAACCCCAACGGGGCGGGAAATCAGAATACGGCTCAGGTGGGCTGGATTCAGGACGGAAACCGCTGGTGGTACCGCTACCCGGACGGCAGCTACCCGAAGAACGACTGGCTTCTGCTCAATAACCAGTGGTTCCTCTTTGACGCCGACGGCTGGATGATGACGGACTGGCAGTTTAAAAATAATAACTGGTATTACCTGAATCCGGTTTCTGACGGAAACAGAGGAGTAATGCTGACCGGCTGGATTCACACGAACAGCGGCTGGTATTATCTGAATCCGGGACCAAACGGAACCGTGGGGGCCATGTACAGAAATCAGTGGCTTGACTTAAACGGAAAGAAGTATTATCTGGGAGACAGCGGAGTGATGTACGAGGGCTGGAAGGAGATCGGACACGACTGGTATTATTTCTATCCTGGAAACGGCGAGCTGGCAGTGAATACGACGATAGACGGCTTCTATGTGGACGGAAGCGGAATCTGGAGAAAGTAGAGCCAGAAAGCCGCAGAACGGAGGTTTAGGGAGACTTTTATTGAGACAGAACCCAGATAGCGGATAGATTCGGATAAAGTTAATAAGGGATCATAAATGAGGAGAAACTGGCCTGTCCCTGCGTCTGCCTGGCAGAGGGGAGCCATTTTCTCCTCTTTTATTCTGCTCTTTTTTCTGCTTTGGCGCTCAGAGGGAGGAGCCTCAGAAAGGCAGGCGTCCAGGAAGCGTGTAAACCGCTTGACTCTTAGATAAAAGTAATCTAAAATTTAACGAGACATGAGAATCATCACGACAAACGAGCCGGGCGCCCAGGACGGCGCAGGAAGGAAACGAGATGAATATTATTAAGGCAGCGGGACTGGTATTTGATTATATCAGACGCGACGAGGAAGATAAAATTGAGGAGAAAAAGCGGGCTCTCAACCACCTGAACGTGGAGATTGAGAAAGGCAGCTTTGTGGCGGTGCTGGGGCACAACGGTTCAGGAAAATCCACATTTGCCAAGCATTTGAACGGAATTCTGCTTCCTACAGAAGGAGAGGTCTGGGTGGCCGGGATGGACACATCGGACGAGGAGAAGCTCTGGGACGTGCGCAAGGCGGCCGGAATGGTATTTCAGAATCCGGACAACCAGATTATTGGGAATATTGTGGAGGAGGACGTGGGCTTTGGCCCAGAAAATCTGGGAGTCCCCACAGAGGAAATCTGGGAGCGGGTAGATAAGAGCCTGAAAGCAGTGGGAATGACTCTTTACCGGAAGAAATCGCCGAACCGCCTTTCCGGCGGCCAGAAACAGCGGGTGGCCATTGCCGGGGTGATGGCCATGAAGCCGCAGTGCATTGTGCTGGACGAGCCTACGGCCATGCTGGATCCCAACGGCCGGGCGGAGGTCATCAGAACAGTCCGGGAGCTGAACCGGAAGGAGGGCATAACGGCTGTGCTGATCACCCACTATATGGAAGAGGTCATTGACGCGGATCGGGTGATCGTGATGGACGACGGAGCGATTGTCATGGACGGCACGCCGAGAGAGGTTTTCTCCCAGGTGGAAAAGCTGAAGGAGTACCGGCTGGACGTGCCTCAGGCGACGGAGCTGGCCTATGAGCTCAAAAAGGCGGGAGTGGATCTTCCGGACGGAATTCTTTCACAGGAAGAGTTTGTGGAGGCGTTTCTGGCCTGCTGTCCCGGGGAACTTTTGACAGAGGGACAGGCGGGAAATGCGGATGGAGACAGCTGCGGCAGCCACAGCAGCTGCAGGGATACGGAAAGCAGGGAAGAGCAGACAGAAGCCGCAGGCAGATAGACAGCCAGAGAGGAACGAGACATGTCAGTTTCAATTGAAGTAAAGGACTTAAATTATAAATACAGCGCAGGGACGGCGTTTGAGCAGCAGGCTCTGAAGGATGTGAACTTCAAGGTGGAGGACGGGGAATTTATCGGCCTGATCGGCCACACAGGATCTGGAAAGTCTACGCTGATCCAGCATTTGAACGGCCTGATAAAGGCCTCGTCGGGAGATATTCTCTATCATGGGGAGAGCATATACAGGGACGGCTATTCCATGAAAGAGCTGCGCAGCAAGGTGGGGCTGGTCTTCCAGTATCCGGAACATCAGCTGTTCGAGACGGACGTTTTTACGGACGTCTGCTTTGGACCGAAGAATCTGGGGCTTTCCAGGGAGGAGACAGAGAGCAGGGCAAGACACGCCCTGAAGCTGGTGGGGCTTGACGAGAGCTTCTACAGGCAGTCTCCGTTCGAGCTTTCCGGCGGCCAGAAGCGCCGCGTCGCCATTGCCGGGGTGCTGGCCATGCGGCCGGAGGTGATGATTCTGGATGAGCCTACGGCCGGCCTGGATCCAAAGGGCAGGGATGAGATTCTGGACCAGATTGAGCGGCTGAACAGGCAGCACGGCCTGACGATTATTCTGGTCTCCCACAGCATGGAGGACGTGGCCAGGTATGTGGACCGTCTGATGGTCATGGATCACGGCGAAAAGGTGTTTGACGGGACGCCCAGGGAGGTGTTTGGACACTGCAGGGAGCTGGAGGCCATCGGCCTGGCGGCTCCCCAGGTGACTTATATAATAGAGGAGCTGCGGGCGCGGGGCGCGGCCATAGAAGGCACGATTACCACAGTGGAGGAAGCTAAGAACGCAATTCTGGCATTTCTTGGGAGGCAGGAAAACGTATGATTAGAGATATAACTCTGGGACAATATTATCCGGTGGATTCCATGATTCACCGTCTGGACCCCAGAACAAAGCTGTTTGGAACAATGGTATTTATTTTATCCCTGTTTATGGCTGACAGCCTCTGGGGTTATCTGGCAGCTACAGTTGTACTGGCAGCTGTCATCCGCTGCTCGAAGGTTCCGTTCCGGTTCATCGTAAAGGGACTGAAGGCTGTGGTGTTCCTGTTAATTATCAGCGTCAGCTTTAACCTGTTTCTGACGCCTGGAACCCCTGTGGTGCAGTTCTGGATTTTTAAAATTACCAGGGAGGGAATCAGGCTGGCGGTATTTATGGGACTGCGCCTGATTTATCTGGTCATCGGATCCTCCGTGATGACCCTGACTACCACGCCCAACCAGCTGACGGACGGACTGGAGAAGGGACTTCATTTCCTCAACAAAATTCACGTTCCGGTCCATGAGATCGCCATGATGATGTCCATTGCCCTGCGCTTTATTCCTATTTTGGTGGAGGAGACAGACAAGATTATGAAGGCTCAGATGGCCAGAGGCGCTGATTTCGAGAGCGGAAACCTGATTCAGCGGGCGAAAAGCATGATTCCGATTCTGGTTCCGCTGTTTATCTCCGCCTTCCGCAGAGCCACTGACCTGGCTATGGCCATGGAAGCCAGATGCTATCGGGGCGGAGAGGGCAGGACGAAGATGAAGCCATTAAAATACCGGGGAGCTGACCGGGCGGCCTACGCTCTGTTTTTTGTATATCTGGCTGTGCTGACCGTGATCCGGCTGGCCGTATAGAGCCGGCGTCCGGGCTTTCGCTTTCATGGACGCCAGTGCCAGTGTCTGAGAGACAGCCTTTATCCATGAATGCCCAGGAAAGACAGGAGAATGACAATATGAGACGAATTAAACTGACCGTTGCCTACGACGGCACTAATTACTGCGGCTGGCAGCTGCAGCCCAACGGCGTGACTATCGAGGAGGTTTTAAATAAAGCTCTCTCAGAGCTTTTGAGGGAAGAGATTCAGGTAATCGGGGCCAGCCGCACAGATTCCGGCGTCCACGCCAGGGGAAATACCGCGGTGTTTGACACAGAGGCCAGAATTCCCGCCGAGAAAATCTGCTTTGCGGTAAACCAGAGACTTCCGGAGGACGTGCGGGTGCAGAAATCCGAGGAGGTTCCTCTGACCTTCCACCCCAGAAAGGCCAACTGCGTGAAAACTTATGAGTACAAGATTTTAAACAGGAAAATCGACATGCCCTTAAACAGGCTGTACTGCCATTTCTGCTACTTTGATCTGGATGTGGACCGGATGCGCCAGGCGGCGGCCTGCCTGCTGGGAGAACACGATTTTAAGAGCTTCTGCACTGTCCGCACCCAGGCGGAGGAGACGGTGAGGACCATTTACAGGCTGGAGATTGACCGGGACGCGGAGGACGTCATTACCATGCGGATCAGCGGCAGCGGCTTCCTCTACAACATGGTCCGCATTATCATGGGGACTCTGGTGAAAATCGGCATGGGAGTGTGGCCGCCAGAGAAAATGGAGGAGATTCTGGAGGCCAGGGACAGAGCTGCCGCAGGCCCCACCATTCCGGCCAGAGGGCTTACGTTAGTAAGCATGGAATATGAGAAGGAACCCAGAGAGTTTGTGTCAGGGGAAAACAGACACTGGAGCTACATCCTGGATCAGCGCCGTATGATCTCTGACGGCTATTCTGTCCTGGAAATCCTCCGGTGCGAGGAGCAGGAGCTGGAGGGCGTGCTGCGGCGCGTCATCCACCAGGCGGTGAGAAACGGCGCCAGGGACGTGTATGTGAAGGCCGGGGGGCGGATCCGCCCGGGCGATCAGTTCGGATATTATCTTTTAAAAGAGCCGGACGAGAGAGGGAAAGCCCTGGGGGACGGCTGTCTGATGGCCGTTTATAAGGAAGCGCCTGAATCTGCGGCGGGAAGGGGCATGATCCGCTCATGAGCAGAACCCTGGTCTATCTGATTTATTTTACGCTCTATTCCTTTCTGCTTCTCTTCATTGGAAAATCATCTCTCAGGGACAGTGATTCCATTGCGAAGTTTTTCGTGGGAGAGAAGAAGACGGGAACCAGGGCGCTCTTTTTTACCTTTGTGGGGACCTGGATTTCCGCCGCCACCATTCTGGGCTATACGGGAAATGTGTACCAGAACGGCACCAGAGTGCTGGCGGTCTCCGTTATCCCCTGGTTTATGGGGGCGCTGCTTTTGTACGCAGTGGTAAGCCGGATTCGGGAGTACGATATTTTAACGATTCCGGAGCTTTTTGAGAAGCGGTTTCACTCAGGCCTTCTTCAGACCATGTCCGCCCTCCTGATGGCGGGCGGCTACATTCTCTATCTTGTGATTCAAATTAAGGGGTTTGGAATCGCCGCGTCCAGTCTTTTAAATATCGACTACAAGGTGGCGGTGTTTCTGGTCTATCTCTTCATTCTCTATTCCACCTTCGGCGGCTTTAACTCTGTGACGAAATCCGACGCCTGCAACCTGATTATGCTGACGATCAGCGTGGGCGTCGTCTATTTTGCTGTGCTGAGCCGGATTGACAACGCCGGATTTCTCACAGACGCTCTGGTAAAGGAGCGGATCACCGCGCAGGGCTTTCCTGTGAAGGGAGCGGGCGAGTTCGACGGCTACTCGTCTCTGATGTACGCCACCACTTTTTTCGGCTGGGGTATGGGGCTGGCGGCCAATCCCCAGTACCTGATCCGGATTGTGGCGGCTAAGGACAGGGACAGCGCCAGAAGAACGATTCTCTGGGCGCTGGTATTTTTGGCTGGCATTTATTTTGCTCTGACGGAGATTGGGCTGGGACTTCGGATCCTGTATCCTGATTTAATCGAGATCTGCGGCGCGGACGACGTGTTCATCTACGCGGTGAACAATCGGATGTTTTCCCAGTTCAGCGGCTTTTTCCTGCTGAGCGTCATCGGAGCCTGCGTTTCCACCGCCAATTCGCAGCTTCTTCTCATCGGCTCTTCTCTGGCCTACGATGTGACGGCCAGGATAAAGAAAAAAAAGCTTTCCGAAGAGCGGCTTTTAAGTCTGACGAGAGTCTATATTTTTATCGGAGGAACAGCGGCGCTGTTTCTGTCCTTAAATCCGCCGGAGGATATTTTATCCTTCGGAAGCGATATCTGGGGACTGTTCTCCGCCATGTTTGCCCCGTTAATTTACGGTGGACTTTATTATAAAAACAGCAGCAGGAAGGGAGCTGTGGCGGCCTTCCTGACAGGTGCGGTCTGCAGCGGCCTGTTTTACCGGCTCCATCTGCCGGTGTACTGGGCGTTTCCCGCCACGGCCTGCTCTGCGGCAGTCTTTTTCACGGTTCCCTGGCTGGAGCGGTTTTACAGAAAAAGAACTGGAAAAGGAGGAGACAGCCGGGAAGAAGAGAGGCTGGAAGGCCCGGCAGAGAGGAGGGAGCGGCGTTGAGACAGTGGAGAAACCGGCTGGGAAACTGGTTTTTTCAGCTGGAAAATGAGATTCTGCTTCCGTTTCTGGCAGTCGGTATTATCGTGCTGGGCGGATTTGGGGTGATTTCCTTTTACAACGGCTATACCATTGAAAAAAGAGGGCTGGAATCCACAGCCAGGCAGGTGTTTTCTGTGATGAATCAGGATCTGGACTTTCTGGCAGAACATGTTCCGGAGGAGGAAATCCGCGAGAAATATAGGGAAAATCAGCCGGAATATCTGAGAATTACAGACAGGGACGGACAGATCATCGCCTGCCCCAGCGAACCTCCTGAGGAGGAAGAGGTGGTGCTTTCTGATTCCGGCAATACTCTGGGCTGGAAGCTGGAGTTTATTGTGGACGAGAAGGTGCTGTTCGAGCAGATTTTGGAGAGCCAGTCCTATGTGGTCATCGGAGCCATAGCGGCGCTGATCATTATCATTCAGGCCAGTATTTTTATCTCCTACAACATTGCCTTCCCCATCCGCACCATGAGCCGGACCTGCCATGAGATCTATGAAAACAGGGGCAGCTACCGGACCTACCGGTTCGACGCCGTGCGGCGCAGGGACGAGATCGGACAGCTGGCTACTACCTTTGAGCTGCTCCTGAAAAATATGGACAATTACACCAAGATGGAGTATACCAGCCGGATGTCCGCCACCCTGGCCCACGAGATCAAAAATCCCATTGCAGGAATCCGCTCCGGCATTCAGGTTCTCAAGGGCCGGGTGGAGCGGCCGGGGGATCAGATGCTGTGCGACAGCATGATCAAGGAGATTGACCGGGTTACGTCCCTTATCACGAACCTGTTCACCCTGTCCGTGAAGAAGGACAGCAGGAAGGAGAAGGTTTTTCTGGAACCCCTTGTCCGGGAGCTGGAGCTGTTTTACCAAAAGGGGCTGAAGCAGCAGGGAATCTCATTTTCTGCTGAGGTATCGGGACAGCCGTCTGTCTGGGCCAACGGGGACGAGCTGCGCCAGATCCTTCACAACCTGATTGGCAACAGCGTGAAGGCCTTAGGGAAGAAGGCCGGAGGAACCATACGCCTGGAAGCCCGGGCGGAGCGGGAACGGGGAGGCGTGATGACTCTCAGCGACAACGGATGCGGGATGACCAGGGAGGAGCTGGAGCGGGCGGCGGAGCCATTTTACACGAAAAGCATTAACGGAATCGGCCTGGGGCTGGCCATTGTGAAAAAGCTGACGGATCAGAACGGCGGCTTCTTCCAGATGGAAAGCCAGCCGGGAGAGGGAACGAGAGTCAGTCTCTGGTTCCCGGCAGGAGAGGAGGAGACACATGAGCCGGATATTGATAGTAGACGATGAATTCCTGATCCGCTACACCCTGGAGGAGGGGCTGAGGGACAGGGGACATGAAACCCAGTCTGCGGAAAATGTGGAGGAGGGGATTTTAAAGGCCAGGAAATTCCACCCGGACGTGGTGCTTCTGGACAACCTGCTGGAGCACAGCGTGGGAATGGACGAGATCGCCACCTTCAAGGCCGCGGATCCTCAGATTCAGGTGATTCTCATGACAGCCTACGGTTCCGTCTCTCAGGCGGTGGAGGCGGTGAAGCGGGGAGCCTACGACTATATTTTAAAGCCCTTCGATATCGACGATATCGAGATGGCCGTCAAGCGCAGTGTGGAGAAGACCAGAAATCAGGAGTCTCTGGAATATCTGAAAGGAGAGAGCCAGGAATTTCTGGGGGTCAGCCAGGCGGTGCAGCAGATTAGACGCCATATTGAAATCCTCGGTGAAAACAGCTCTGTCAACGTGCTGATCCGGGGCGAGACAGGCACAGGCAAGGAGGTGGCGGCCCGCCTGATCCACGATATCAGCGGCCGTCCCGGCCTGATGGTGCGGATCAACTGCGGAGCCATCCCGGAAAATCTCCTGGAAAACGAGCTGTTCGGCTACGAGAGGGGCGCTTTTGCCGGAGCCATGAGGACGAAAAAGGGCCTGATTGAGATGGCGGACGGAGGAACCGTCTTCTTTGATGAGGTGGGAGAAATGCCTTTAGCCATGCAGGCCAAGCTCCTCACCTTCCTGGACGACAGGAAGATCAAGCGGGTTGGCGGGCTGGAGGACATCGAGGTGGACGTGCGTATTATCGCGGCCACCAACCGGAACCTGGAAAAGGCGGTGGAGCAGGGGATGTTCCGCCAGGATCTGTTTTACCGGCTCAACGTCATGCAGCTGGTGATTCCCCCTCTCAGAGACAGGCGGGAGGACATTCCCGTGCTCTGCGATTATTATCTGGATTATTACAATAAGCTGTTTGCCAGAAGCATCGACCGGGTGGAGCCGGGGTTTCTGCGGGAGATGCTTCTCTACGACTGGAAGGGCAACGTCAGGGAGCTTAAAAATATTTTTGAGCGCTGCTTTCTTCTGAGCCCAGGCAGAGAGCTGGAAAAGCATGTGGAACTGAACCGGACGCCGGACGGAGAGGGGGCGCGGACCGGGGAGTATTTCCAGTTAAAGGATCTGGAAAAGGGACCGGTAGACCTGGAGAAGGAGGTCCAGTCCTTAGAGCGGATTTACATTGAGAAGGCCATGGGGCTGTGCGGAGGAAATCAGACCAAGGCGGCGGCGCTTTTAGGCATTACCAGGTTCTCCATGAAGCGGAAAATGGAGAAGGACGGGGAGCCGGAGCAGGCTTAGAGCGGGCAGAACGTGCAAAAATTCACATCGTGCAGAATCGCACACTTGTAACGTGCGATTCTGCACGATTTTTTTGAAAATCTAAAAAATAAATAAAAAGAAAAGAAAAAACAATTGAAAAGTAGTATAAAATCAACTAAAATTTTAACTAGAGACACGAAGGTGTCATAAGTATGAAACAAGAAAAATAAATCAACAGGAGGTAATGCTATGTACTTTGTGGATTTAAACAGTGATCTGGGAGAGAGCTTCGGCAACTACACCATCGGAATGGACGAGGAGATTTTAAAATACGTTTCCTCCGCTAACGTAGCCTGCGGCTGGCATGCAGGAGATCCTATGGTAATGGAGAAAACGGTAGCCCTGGCAAAGGAGTTTGGAACAGCCGTAGGAGCCCATCCGGGATTTCCGGATCTGATGGGATTCGGCCGCAGAAACATGGCCGTTACTCCTGAGGAAGCCAAGGCCTACGTAAAATATCAGCTGGGTGCGCTTCAGGCGTTTGCGAAGGCCCACGGCGTAAAGATTCAGCATGTGAAGCCCCACGGCGCCCTCTACAACATGGCAGCTGTAGACGAGAAGCTGGCGAAGGCTATGTGCGAGGCCGTTTACGAGGTAGATAAGGACATTATTTTCATGGGACTGGCCGGATCCAAGATGATCACAGCGGCTGAGGAGGTTGGCCTGAAGGCGGCCAGCGAGGTATTCGCAGACCGCGCCTACAACGACGACGGAACCCTGGTTTCCAGAAAGCTTCCAGGCGCAGTCATCAAGGACAAGGAGCTGGCTATTAAGAGAGTAGTCCGCATGGTAAAAGAGGGCAAGGTGGAGAGCATCAACGGCAAAGACATTGATATCAAGGCTGATTCCATCTGCGTACACGGCGACAATCCAAAGGCTCTGGAGTTTGTGAAGAACATCAGAGAGACGCTGGAGAAAGAAGGAGTGACGATTTCCAGCCTGATGAGATAGGAAAACAGAAGGGGATAGGGAAAAAGAGAAATTTGGAGGAAACTACATATGGGAGAGAAAAAAGATAAGGGCAGTATGACCGCCCTCATAGGAGCTGCTTTCCTGATGGCTACTTCAGCTATCGGACCAGGCTTCCTGACACAGACGGCAACCTTTACGGGACAGTTTAAATCTGCGTTCGCCCTGGTCATTGTGGCGACCATTCTGCTGGACGTGACTACCCAGTTAAACATCTGGTCCGTCATCGGAGTGTCCGGCATGAGAGGACAGGATATCGCCAACAAGGTAGTTCCGGGACTGGGATATTTTATCGCCTGCCTGGTAGCCTTAGGCGGCCTTGTGTTTAATATCGGAAACGTAGGCGGCGGCGCTACGGGACTGAACGTTATGTTCGGTCTTCCCGTTAAGGCAGGCTGCATCATTTCCGGAGCCATCGGAATCCTGATTTTCCTTTCCAAGGACGCCAAGGAGGGAATGGATAAGCTGACAAAGTACCTGGGAACCATGATGATTCTCGTTGTGCTTTACGTTGTATTTAAGTCAAAACCTCCGGTAGGCGAAGCGGTAGCGGGAATCGCAAGCTTTGACCAGGCGCCGGATCTGGTGCTTCCGTTAATCACGCTGCTCGGAGGAAGCTGCGGCGGCTACATTGCCTTCTCAGGAGCCCACAGACTTCTGGACGCAGGCTACAAGGGAGAGAAGGATCTCCCGAAGGTGCGCCAGTCCGTGCTCATGGGTGTAGGCGTATCCGGAACCATGAGAATTCTGCTGTTCCTGGCAGTTCTCGGCGTAGTCACAGCCATGCCTGAGATCGTAGGATCTGAGGGATGGGTAGCCAGCCCGCCGGCAGAGGCCTTCCGCGCAGGCGCAGGCGTGATTGGATACAAGATTTTCGGCCTTGTTATCTTCTTCGCGGCCACCACATCCATCATCGGAGCAGCCTATACGTCCGTATCCTTCTTAAAGACGCTGCATCCGTTTATCATGGAGAATGAGAAATGGTTCGTAATCGGCTTTATCGCCGTTTCTACAGTCGTTATGACTCTGCTCGGACAGCCGGCTACTCTTCTGGTTCTGGCAGGAGCTGTCAACGGACTGATTCTTCCGCTGACGCTGCTCACTGTTCTGGCAGCCAGCAGAAATAAGAAAATCGTGGGAGAAAACTACAAGCATCCGACTATCCTTCTGGTACTTGGTATTGTAGCGGTAGTTCTGACAGGAATCGGAGCTGTCAGATCTCTTCCAAATATCCTTACTATTTTCGGATAATCGGATAAGAGGAAATAGACAAAACGCGGCGCCGGGGGCTTAGAGCTTCCCGGCGCGTGCTGAAAGAAGACATGATACGCAGAATAAATTAAAAAGATCAAACTTGCAAACAAATTAGAAAAATCAGAAAAACAGGCAGCAGACTGGAAATTCAGATAAGGAGGAAACAGCATGGGAAAGGTGAGATACCTGGCCGCAGGCGACAGCTCAGTGAGCGTAGAGTTTGGAAATGAAATCAGCCCGGAAATCAACAGACAGATTCGGGCGTTTAAGATTGCAGTGGAGAAAAGCGGGATTCCCGGAATTGTGGAGACGGTTCCTACCTACCGCTCTCTGTTAGTCAATTATAAGCCGGAGGTGATCCGGTTTAAGGATCTGACAAAGGAGTTCGAGGGACTGTTAGGCTCTCTTGGGAGCATTGTAATTCCGCCGCCAGAGGTGATTGAGATCCCGGTTCTCTACGGCGGAGAGATGGGACCTGACATTGAAAATGTGGCAAAGCACAACAATAAGACGGTGGAAGAGGTGATCAAAATCCACACCTCAGAGGAGTACCTGATCTATATGCTGGGCTTTATCGCAGGCTTCCCGTACCTGGGCGGCATGAGCAAGGAAATCGCCACTCCCCGTCTGACCAGCCCGAGAGTGAAGATCGAGGGCGGATCTGTGGGAATCGCGGGAGAGCAGACAGGCATTTACCCGGTGGCTTCCCCGGGAGGCTGGCAGTTAATCGGCCGCACGCCGTTAAAGCTCTACGACGCAGAACGGGAGGAGCCGATTCTCCTCTCAGCGGGACAGTATATCAAATTCCGCTCCGTCACAGAGAAGGAGTACAGAGAAATCGAAAAGCAGGTTGCAGACAATACATATAAATATGTAAAGTACGCAAAGGAGGTGTAGAGAATGGGCATTAAGTTTGCAAACGGAGGATTTATTACAACCATTCAGGATATGGGCCGTACAGGCTATCAGGAATTCGGAGTTCCGGCGGCAGGCGTTATGGATACCATGGCTTTCCGCAAGGCGAACATTCTGGTGGGAAATGACGAGAACGAGGCCGCTCTGGAGATCACCCTCATGGGCCCCATGTTTACCTTTACCTCTGACAATATCATCGCCGTGACAGGAGGAAACCTGGGAGCCAAGTTGAACGGAAAAGACATTCCCATGTACCAGGCTGTTCTGGCGAAAAAAGGCGACACCATGAGCTTTATGGGAATCAAGAGCGGAAGCCGCGCCTATGTGGCCTTCGCAGGAGGACTGGACGTTCCGGTTGTGATGGGCAGTAAATCCACCCACTTAAAATCAAATCTGGGCGGCTTTGAGGGAAGAAAGCTGGGACCTGGGGACGAAATTGAGTTCACGGCTCCCAAGACGACTCTTCCGAATATGAGCAAGAGAACCGTTCCGGCAGACGACTATTCAAAGGCTTCCTGCACGCTCCGCGTGATTTTAGGACCGCAGGACGACTGCTTCACAGAGGCAGGAATCAAGACCTTTTTAAGCAGCACCTACACCCTGACAAACGAGGCGGACCGCATGGGACTTCGCTTCGAGGGAGAAAAGATCGAGCACAAGAACGGCGGAGACATTATTACAGACGGCATCAGCTTCGGCGCGGTGCAGGTTCCGTCCCACGGACAGCCTATCGTCATGATGGCGGATCACCAGACTACAGGCGGATACACAAAGATTGCCGGCATTATCTCTGCAGATCTTCCAAAGGCAGCTCAGTTAAAGCCAGGCTGCAAGGTAAACTTCCAGCAGGTATCTGTGGAAGAGGCCCAGGAGATCTATGTGAAGGAGCTGGAGGAGTTAAAGGCTCTGAAAGAGAAGCTGGACTATGTGCCGGAGAAGGGAACTGCCAAGGAGAGAGAGGCCGTAGCCATGGCCGTAGCGTCAGCGGCTGCATCTGGAAATCCATATACGGCAAAGAAGAAATACCGCGTTGTGGTAGACGGCGAGGAGTTTATCGTAGAGCTGGAAACAGAGGTCAAGGGACTGAGATAGAATCAGGGGGGGACGGTTTTTCCGTCCCCTCTGCCGTTTCCCGGGAAGGCCGTTTCAAACCGCCGTAAAACCTTGATTTTAAAGGAAAAAGAGGTTGACACGTCCGGCGTAGTGTAATATAATGTATAACTGTGACATCAGTTAGAAATGTCTGTACCAAAGCCCCGGAACAGGCGTTTTATTGATAAAGTTAATCTCAAAAACTGAATAAACAGGAGGTCAACCAATGAAAACTTTTATGGCTAGTCCAGCAACAATTGAAAGAAAATGGTATGTAGTTGACGCTACAGGATATACATTAGGTCGTCTGACATCTGAGGTAGCGAAGATTTTAAGAGGAAAGAATAAGCCGATCTTCACACCTCACATGGACTGCGGTGACTACGTAATCGTAGTAAACGCTGAGAAGATCCAGGTTACAGGCAAGAAGCTTGATCAGAAGATCTACTACAACCACTCCGACTATGTAGGCGGAATGAGAGAGACAACCTTAAGAGAGATGATGGCTAAGAAGCCGGAGAAGGTTATCGAGTTAGCAGTTAAGGGAATGCTTCCAAAGGGACCTTTAGGAAGAAGCATGATTAAGAAACTTCACGTATATGCAGGTCCAGAGCATGAGCAGGCAGCTCAGAAGCCGGAAGTTTTAGAGATCAAATTTTAATTAAAGGTGCTGGAAGGAGGAAACACTAATGGCTAACGCAAAATTCTACGGAACAGGCAGAAGAAAAAAATCTATCGCCAGAGTATATATTGTACCAGGTACAGGCAACATCACAATCAATAAGAGAGACATCGACGAGTATTTCGGCCTTGAGACATTAAAGGTTGTAGTTCGTCAGCCGCTCGTAGCTACAGAGACATCCGATAAGTTCGACGTACTTGTAAACGTACGCGGCGGCGGTTTCACAGGACAGGCAGGCGCTATCCGTCACGGCCTTTCCAGAGCGCTTCTTCAGGCAGACGCTGAGTACAGACCAGTTCTCAAGAAGGCAGGATACTTAACACGTGATCCGAGAATGAAAGAGAGAAAGAAGTACGGCCTCAAAGCCGCTCGTCGCGCTCCGCAGTTCA
>ERZ1673697.2490-NODE-2490-length-16086-cov-4.605265_pt1 | contig 16086 bp, 15 predicted proteins | sample MGYA00580227_ERZ1673697 | MGnify/ENA primary metagenome ERZ1673697 (study PRJEB41218, sample SAMN15661759) | gut metagenome | host: Homo sapiens | place: Canada: London | collected 2015-08-20/2019-03-30 | study: EMG produced TPA metagenomics assembly of...
AACGCTCCCGCTAAGGTAATTTCCGCACTGTCCGCCATCATCCCTGCAAATACTCCGCCCACTGCCATACCTTCCGGAATGTTATGGAGGGTCACTGCCAGCACCAGCATAACCGAACGGCTCCATCCCCTCTTCGGCCCTTCCGGTTCCTTGTGATCCATATGCAGATGCGGAACAGCAACATCCAAAAGTAATAAAAATGCAATACCTACCATAAGTCCGACTGCTGCCGGTACAAAGGCAAATCTGCCCATGGATTCAGACATTTCCATGGCCGGAATCAAAAGAGACCACACAGATGCCGCCACCATGACTCCGGAGGCAAACCCCAGCAAAACCTTCTGTATCAGCGGACGGATTTCATTTTTAAGCAAAAATACACACGCCGCTCCCAGAACGGTTCCCACAAAGGGTATCATCACACCCCAAAATATACTCATATACGAGCCTCCTAGTTAAAATATACTAATTCATCCGAAAGCGCCGGTATACCCTTGCCGTGCTCTACCTGTATCACCGGACCCTTGCCGCGGTAAGCACGCTTAAATTCAAACCCTACCTTGCCACGAATCTGAATCCACTGTCCGGCTTTCAACTTCTGTGCATACCTGCTCTTACATACATAGCCCAAAAATGTAACATCATCTGCACAGCAGGTCATTGCCTTTCTTCCTACAATAAATTCATCCTCCGGAAATCCCCTTGGCTTTAGGATTTTTCCTTGAAATTCTACAGTTTTCCCTTTGTAACGATCCGGATGGTCAATCATATCCACATACCAGATCCCATAATCTATATCTTCGATTCTCACCACCGGAGCCTCCAGATCATAAGGCATCTGTTCATCAAAAATATTGTCAATTTCACCGTCTTCATTCTCAAAAATAATTTCGGCGCTCTGATTTACCACCTTCACATTCCTTCGGTAAGCAGCCAGAGGCATATCCTTCCTGCAGCGGTTAAAAACTACCAGTTCCGCATTGCGGACCATCTCCACAAACAACGGCTTCATATTCGCAATATACATGTCAAATGTGCTTGCGTCTACTGTCGTAATCTCCTGAACCAGCCCCCAGCCTTCAGGCGCTTCCAGCTCTTCCATTTTACTGACCGGATACATGCCGTTGCACTCGATAATCACCCTTTCCGGATGATAAAGGAGATCAATTCCCTGCAGCCACTCCAGTGTCAGTTCTTCCGGATCCTCCACCGTCAGCAGTACCGTATTTTTCGCCTTTAAAAGTTCTTCATCATATTCTTCTATTCCCTCTTCGCAGAGAATCAACACCGTAGTTCCCTCTATTTCAAAGTATTCCTGACTGAGTGTCTGTGTTAAAAACTGCGTCTTACCGCTCTCCAGAAACCCTGTAATCAGATACACTACTACCCGTGCATTTTCCACCATCTGCATAGCTTCTCCACCTCCGGTATATTTTCTATCCTACTTAAAAACAATTTACAGACCAAACAGCTCTTCCAGTGCGCTCTCTTTAAGCTTAGAGCCGATTACACAGATTCTTCCCGTATATTCTGCCTCTCCTGTCCTTACCTCTTTCTCACCCGGAACCATGTCAAAATAAATCCACTGCCCGTCATCTCCGGCAACCATTCCCTTCGCACGGAGTACTGTCCCGTAAAATTCTTCTGACTCCAAAGCGTCCAGCTTCACCTTTAGTTCTTCCCGGTTGTATTTCTTCACTGTCTCCCTGCCCCAGCTTGTGAACACCTCGTCTGCGTGATGATGTCCGTGTTCATGGTGATGTCCATGCTCATGATGATGTTCATGGTAGCCACATCCACAGTCCTCGCCATGCTCATGATGGTGTTCATGCTCATGATGATGCTCATGCTCATGATGATGCTCATGCTCGTGATGATGCTCATGCTCGTGATGATGCTCATGTTCATGTCCATGATGGTGATCATGCAGCATCTCTTCCTCCAGCGATTCTACATGTTCCATCGTCTCCAGCAGCTTCTTTCCATCCAGCTGCGCAACCGGCGTCGTGATAATTGCCGCCTTCTCGTTCATACTACGGAGCAGCTTCACCGCCTCTTCTACCTTATTCTCCTTCGCCACATCGGTACGGCTTAAAATAATTGCTCCGGCGGATTCCACCTGGTTACTGTAAAATTCTCCAAAATTATGCAGGTACATCTTGCACTTATTTACATCCACCACTGTTGTGTAACTGTTCAATACAATATCCACGGAATCTTTTACATCTTCCACTGCTTTGATAACATCAGATAACTTGCCCACGCCGGAAGGTTCGATTAAAATCCGATCCGGTGCGTAAGTTTCAATCACTTCTTTCAGAGAAGTTCCGAAATCCCCCACCAAAGAGCAGCAGATACAACCGGAATTCATCTCCCGTATCTCAATGCCGGATTCCTTCAGGAATCCTCCGTCAATCCCAATTTCCCCAAATTCATTCTCGATCAGCACTACCTTTTCCCCGGTAAATGCCTCCGCCAAAAGCTTCTTAATTAATGTTGTTTTTCCTGCTCCAAGAAATCCTGAAATAATATCTATTTTTGTCATTGTCAATCCACTCCTGTTCTTCTTTCACTTCTATGGTCTGTTTTGTTACAATTCACAGCACCCCACCAACATGCGCACTCGTCGCATCTTCGATGCTCCAGTCCCGCTCCTGAAGGAGCTAAGACTGCTTATGTGGGTGGGGTGACTGCTCCACAGTCCTGATTTGGAATCCAATATATCTTCTTACGTGCAAGCACGACGAATCCATATTGGATTTCAAATCGACTGTGAATAGTAACTCTGTTTTAACACAAATACAAGAAAAATTCAAGGTGGCACACTTAGTATTCTATCCGTTCCAGCAATTCCAGGTTCTTATCCGAATGCTCTACCTCCCTGGAATACCGATAAACAATCTCCACCACGTCTTCAAAGTCAAGCTGCCTTTCATTCTTACACCATCTTGCCACCAGCATTTCATAAATCAGGAACACACTCACCACCGACATCCTGGCTTTTGCATAAATTTTACCGTCGTATACCGCCCCACAGAAATACGTAGCAATAAAATATACCAAAAGCTGCTCACACTGAACCTTCCACCGGGGCATATGTATTTCCAGCCACTCTGCAAATTCCTCCTGCGTTTTCTTATAACTTTCTCTGCCGCTCCCGTAAAGAATATCCTCTGTCTCCCTCAAATGTGGTTCCCAGTCCTCCCGAAGAAATTCCATTGCATATAACTTTCGGAATACTTTCCTGGGATTCCTGCAAAATTTTCTATCCACCGTCTCAGATATTTCCGCGCAAACACATTTTTCCCTATATTTTTCAAATACTTCATCGCAGGAAAATAATTTGTCTTTTTCGACATACCTTTCCATGTCTTCCGCCAAAGAAAGCACAAGTTCTATCCGTTCCTTCAACTCTATCTTCCGGTTCTGCAGGATACCGAGTATCTCTTTTTGCCCGTCTGCCAACTTAGAATACAGGAAAGGATTGTAATCCTCATACTCTTCCTCTCCTTCTTTTTCATAAGTAAGAAAGCATACCGGTTCTTCTTTTCCCAATAAAATCCTTGCTACCTCCGGGCAGGATACCGACAGTGTAATCTCCCGGACTCCCTCAAATTCTTCCACATGCCGAGGGTACAGTCTGCATGTTCTGCACAAGCCTTTCGCTCCCAGCTCCGTATACATACTGCATAAATTATCCGGTTCTAAAAAAGCGCACCTTTTTTCTTTATCCTGCCGAAAGGTTTTTCCCCGCCAATGAATAGACCTCCGGAGTCTTCTGCCAAATTTCCCTCTTACTTTCCTATATTTATGCAGAGATTTATTATCAATTACAATCTGCCATCCGGCGCAGCAGGTATCCTCGCACCGGTCTGCAATACACTGAAATTGCCTGTAATAGTCAGGAATTGTATATAACATAGCATTCACCTCTCCCCAAAAATGTCGTTTCTTTTTATTTGACATTTCTGATATATATTGTTAATATTAGCGTCAGCGGACAAGGGCAGTACGAACCTCTTGTCCATCGACTCCGGCATTATACTTATTATATAGAAAGAAGGTCTTCTATGGAATTCATTACTGATATTCTGCTTGATACCACACTGGACAGTCTCCGCATGCTTCCCTTTTTATTTGTGGCATTTCTGCTTCTGGAAGCCCTGGAGCACTATTCCACTGCATTTATCAATAACACTTTAGCAAAAATAAATAAGGCAGGTCCTCTGGTTGGCGCCCTTTTTGGCTGCATCCCTCAATGCGGTTTTTCGGTCATGGCATCTAACCTATATGCCGGAGGCGTCATCTCTCTGGGTACGCTGCTATCCGTATTCCTTGCCACTTCCGATGAAGCAATCCTGGTCCTCATCGGGCATCCGGGAAATGGCAGCTCTATTCTGGCGCTGATTGTCACAAAAATCATCATTGCCATTATCGCCGGATATATTGCCGACTTCTTCTTGAAGGGCAGAATTTCTACGAAAAAAGATATCGGAAATCTTTGCACTCACTGCGGCTGCCATGACCATCACGGGCTTCTGCGGCCGGCGCTCAATCACACCCTAAAGCTTTTCGCATATATTTTTGTGTTTTCCGGTATCTTAAATTTCCTGATTGCACTGCTTGGATTAAACACGCTTTCCGCCTTTTTACTGGAAGGAAGCCTCATACAGCCTTTCCTTGCCGCATTGATTGGTTTCATCCCGAACTGTGGCGCATCTGTACTTCTGACAGAACTTTATTTGAATGGTGCACTCTCCTTTGCCTCCGTTGTTGCCGGTCTCTGTACCAATGCCGGAATCGGGCTGGTGGTTCTTTTCCGGGTAAATAAAGACCAACGGGAGAACCTGAAAATCACCGGACTCCTTTATCTCATTGCAGCAATCGCAGGACTGATCCTGCAACTGGGGTAGTGCGCATTATTTCAGCGCTGTATTCAAGGCTTCTTCCACCGCATCCAATTGTTTCAGCACCTCTTCATGCTGCTCATCCAACAGAAGACCTTTGTTATATTTATAATACTTATCGCAGTCATTGTCCTTAAGGAATTGGACACTATAATAATTTGTGTTCAATTCCGTTACAAAAGAAACCATTTCATGACTATCTCCAAACGCATCTTCCATAAAGTCAAAGGCATAATCCAAAGAATTTCCGGTTCTTTCTATCACGCACTCCCGCTTCTGCGTCTCTTCAGCAAACTTTTTCCTTACCCTTTCCAACGCTTCTTCTCCTTCCAGATGTTCCTTCTGCAAAGTAAGCAGGTATCTCTCCAGCGTGTCTATCACCCTTCTGAAAATCCGGTCTGCCGTCTTCGTAAGCTGCTCTGCCCTGCGCAGCTTCTCATAATCTTTCTGTGCCTGTGCCACGGTATCCTTAAGATTTTCACAGGATTTATACTGCTTCAGATACTCAAAAAGCCGGGTTACATACTTGTCTGTCTCATAGCATTCTTTGAACATCTCTGATAATTTCCCAATCAGCATTCCTACTACACTGAGTCTCTCATCAAAAGAAGCATACTTAAGTTTTTCCAGTGTATCCTCTCCGTATTGTCCCTCTAGAATCCGCTCCAGGCCATAATCCTTTTTATATTTTTCATAAAGCTCCAGATAATTGGCAAAATCTTTGGCAATCTTCCAGTGCTGGATATATTGGTGCACCACTTCCCGGTCCGCCTTCTTTCCCAACACATCATAGGTCTTAAGGAGCTGGGAAAGGTCCTCCCATCCTCGCGCCGTTGCGAACATCTTCCCGTCTACCGTCGTCTCAATTCGATAAAAATAGTCTCTGCGAAGCTCCAGATAAGCAAGAATTGCCGGATGGATTTCCGCCTGGTATGCGTACTCCCTCCAGACCTCATAATTTTCTTCCACTTCAATTTTTTTAATTCTGTCCAAAGTCACAATATCAAAATCACGGACAGACTTATTATATTCCGGCGGATTCCCTGCCGCCACGATGATCCATCCTTCCGGAATCTTCTGATTGCCAAAAGTCTTACACTGCAAAAACTGAAGCATGGCGGGAGCCAATGTCTCTGACACACAGTTAATCTCGTCGATAAATAAAATCCCTTCCCGGATTCCTGTCTGCTCTATCTTCTCATAAACTGATGCAATAATCTCGCTCATGGTATACTCGGTCACGGAAAATACCTGCCCTCCATATTCCTTCTCCCGGATAAACGGAAGGCCGATCGCGCTCTGCCTGGTATGATGAGTAATGGTATACGCTACCAGTCCAATACCGCACTCTCTGGCAACCTGTTCCATAATCTGTGTCTTTCCGATTCCCGGCGGTCCCATCAGAAGAATCGGGCGCTGCCGGATAACCGGAATCATATATTCTCCACAAGCATCCTTTTTCAAATATGCTTCCACCGAATCCTTAATCTCATTTTTCGCTCTCTTTATATCCATCATATCTCTCCTCTTCCAGAATTAGCTTCATCGCCCACGGCGGCACATTCACATCCTCGTAATCTTCTTTCATAAAGACAAATGCCGTCTCAAACCCAGGTTTCTTTGCCGGATAAATTCCCTGTCCGTCCGTAAAATAAATAAGCCCTCTTAGCCGGCTGAATTCATGTTTCTCTTTCAGCTCTTCCACATAGGCAAACGCAGGGCGGAAATCCGTACCGCCCTCACCCCAAAGCTCCAAATTGTCCATATATTCCTTCAGTTCCTCCTGCGACGTGATTTTCTGATCTGTCTTCACTTCGTCATCACATTGAATAATATGAATATTTACCCGCCTGAAGAAACTATTATTCTCACTAAGAACCGAATAAGTTTCTTCTAGGAATTTCTTAACCAAATCTCCCGAGCAGGACATGGACGTGTCAATCACAATCACAAACTCTTCCACCTTCTGTACTTCCTTCCATTCCTGAGGCTCGATCAATGGCATATTTCCATAAAGCCGAAGTCCATAGCTGTAAAACACATAATCAAAAGAATCTTCATCTACCGTCATTTCTTCTTTTAACACAGAAAACTTACGCAAAAACTGCCGATAGTCAAACCGCTCTCTATTCTCCACCCGCACCTGTTCCAGCAGATTCCCCGATGCCTGAGACGCTTCTTTTGAAAAAGTCTCCATCTCTGTCTCCATCTGCTCACTCTGATTCTTCCAGCGGTTTTCAATCTCATTCTGCCTTTTCCTGTCGTCATCCTCCGGCCAGTAGCAATGATCGTCCACATAGAATTCCTCTGCAAGCTGCCGGAGTTCCTGCTCCGAAAGCTCCCATCTTTCCAGTACACCATATACCCGATCCGGAGTCAATACCTTCATCCTCTCCCTTAGCTTCCGGTAAGTTTCCCGCCGCAGCCAGGACTTAGAACGTCTCACGCTTCTGTGCTGCATACTGTCGATCATGGATTCTGCCACAATGTCACAGGAAAGGTTCCAACGCTCTTTTTCCCTTCCTTCACGTCGGATCAAATGGCGGAAGATACAATGCAATACGATGTGAAGGTATGCCCGGTTGACTAAAATCCGCTCCTCTCTGTACATGCCTCCCAGATACTGTGGATGATAATACAGACAAAAGCCGTCCGTCCCCAGGGGACGAACCGCCTCATCCATCACAAAAGCCATGCTCGACAAAGACACATCCAGAAACCGCATGTTTAAATACAGCTCATTTCTGGCAATTTTAAGAATCTGCTCACTGACCGTCTCTATACAATTTTTTAAGTTCTGTTCTTGCTCCGACTTCTTCTCCATTCTTCTATCTGCCAAATTTCCCTTTTCCCATCTTATAATTCAAAAATCTTTTTCTTCTTTGGGAAGTACCGACGTCTTTCTTCCAACAACACGCTCAGAACTTCTGTCTTCCTCTCCACCGACACGGCGTCGATTGCCTGTTCAATGGCTTCCCTTGTCCAATAACCGTTCCTCCCGAAGAATCGGAGAGTCTCTGTATCTTCTGCCAGCGCATAAAATCTCCCCGCATCTTCTATATGTTCCACAAGCCATGCTTCGTATTTCTCCTTTGCGGCACCACTCAGCCGGTAAGGAAAGCGCAGGCGCAGCACTGCAATCTTCGCTGTCACCACCTCATTTTCCCCGGCAGCCGCCCAGGGGAGCAGCGAATCATACTCTGCATAATTCAACTCTCTATTATAGAAGCACTGCCTGTAATATCCGCCGGAACCATGCCGGTGAGTCTCTACGATCCGTGCCGGTGTATTTTCCACTGCTTCCTCATAATGCTCGGGGAACAGCACCTTCGCCGTCTCCACCTGTCCGTCTTCCCTATGATACCGCATGGTAACACAGATTTCATAGCGCACCTCGTCCACAATGAATTTCAGGCAGGATTTCTCTCCCCGGTAGAAATCAATTTCCAGCTCACTGAGCCTGCACCCGGTAAATACTCCTGCGCCAATTTCTTTCCACGAATCGGTAAAGCACAGCCGCCGCAGTGCAAAGCAGCGATAGAATACATATCTTCCCACTTCTTCCAGACAGCCGGGCAGATGAAGCTCTTCTACCCTCTTTCTTGCAAACGCATAGGGCGATATCCTTTTTACCGGCAGCCCCTGAACCTCATCGGGAATTTTCACTTCTCCTTCCAACTCTTCACAGGTCTCCTGCACCACGGCAGCCGTCTCCTCCAGAAGATAATGGATTCCTTCCTGCCAGATATCGGCAGCGCCCTCCTTCTCCAGATTCTTCTCCTGCATCCTTACCGCCCCGCCATCTGCTCATGCTCTTTCTTAATTTCCGCATAAAGCTCCAGCGAATTCCAGTGGCGATTCGTGGGAGTCAGCACCGCCTTCAGAGGGATCTGAATCTTCTCTTTCCTCAGATATGCCAGCATATAATTCATCTGACTCTCCGTAAAATGATTCAAAACCAGCATCTCATCCTCAAATCCTTCTCCCTCAAAACAACTATCCACGGGTTCTATATCTTCTTCTCCCGCCAGCTCTCCCAGAGGTTTCAGGTAATCCGCTTTTTCGACCGTCTTAATCCGTATTCCCATTAAGACAAAAACAAATTTCACCTTATCCACGCGCTTTTTTTCTTGAAAATTATATAACAACACACTTGCCCTTGACGCCATTATTATCACTCCTCCGTTTTAATCTTTCCGGACTCCACGCTAGGCCGTACAAAATTCTGGCGTGCATAGTCCCACAGCGCAGCTGACCCTTCTGCCGTATGCTGATTCCGCCCCAAAATCTGGCTTAAATGAACACCATGTTCCTCCCAGCTCCTGCCATCGGTAGCTGCATTCAGCATAATCGGCTGGATATTATCCATCGCATGGGCAAATTTCGCCTCCGGCGTCTCCCATGCCTCAAATTCTTCCCATAGTCTGCGAAGCTTTTCCTGCTGATCCTGCGGAAGCAAACCGTAGATTCTCTCAGCAGCCCTCTCTTCCCGCTCCTTTTTTGTCTTCTTTCCTTCTTCATCATATGCATAAGTGTCTCCTGCATCAATCTCAACCAGGTCATGGATTAATAACATCGTCACCGTCTTTAACACATCAATTTCTTCATTCGCATATTCATTCAGAAGGATTGCCATAATCGCCATATGCCATGCATGCTCCGCATCATTTTCCTTTCGCTTGCCATCAGATAAATAGGTCTGCCTTCCAATAAATTTTTCTTTATCAATCTCTCTGCAAAAATCAAACTGTTTTTCTAACCTCGTCTTCTCCATCGCACTCTCCTTCTGTCTATCACTGACGCTATTAGTTTATCATGATTTTGCAGGCGCAACAACTATTCTTCCGAATATTGCCTTGCCAGCCGTTCAATCTCTTTCTTCATCCTATGCACTACGGATTCGGGCCCCACAATTTTCGCCCCTTCCCCCAGCGCTATCACCCACGCCAGAAACTGGCCGGACACCGCAACTTTTACATTTACATAAAAGGAATCTTCATCCCTTTTCACCATCGTGACATCCTTTCCAAAACGGTCTATCATCACTCCCGCAAGGTAATTCCTGCACAAAATCTTCACCATCTCTTCCTCGCCGTCAAACATACCGAACATTTTTCTTGCATATGCCCCCATATCAAACTGCCGGAATCTCTCGTCTCCTTCTCTGCGCTCCTTAGATAGCTCAATATGAAGCATTTTATCTACACGGAAATGTTTGATTTTATCTTCCTCACTGTCAAATGCCACAAGATAATAATTTTCATCATCCCAGGATAATGCCCAGGGACTGACACGGTACAAAGCTCCGTCTTTCCTCAGCACCTGCCTTTTATTCACATCCCAATTAAAATACTGAAACGTAATCTGCACATTAGAACCAATGGCCATATGAATCTGATCCACATTGTAGTAAATATTTTCATTCGCTGTCTTAATCCGCTCAGCTGTATACACCTGACGCTGCAGCTTAGAAGCTTCATATTTGCTTGCCAGTCCCTCAATCTTCTTTATCAGTTCTCGGGATTTCTTCGCTGTAAGGAACTTCGCCGCCTGCACGGAATCCACCAGAAGCTTAAGCTCTGCCAACTCAAACTGACGGTTCCCAATATGATAATAATAGGTTTTATTTTCTTTTTCTCCAATAATATCAATCCCAAAGGTACGAAGATTCTCCATATCGCTGTAAATACTTTTTCTCTCCGCAGTTATGCCATATAGCTTGAGAGAAGAAAGAATTTCTGTCATAGTAATGCTGTGGGTTTCGTCTGTCTTCTCCATCAATATTTTCAGCAGATACAAGATTTTCAATTTCTGGTTATTTCCCTCAGCCATAAGTTTCCCTCCATGCTTCTGTGTTACAAGATTTCTTCTCTAAAAGCATTTTATCACAACAAAAAATAGCCGTACAGTTCTTTCGAAACTATACGACTATCCATACGGCTATCTGCATACCTGAAGCGCCTCTGACAGACTGGAACATACAGCCAGACAGCCGGGTCTGATTTCAGGCGGAGCTTCGATAAGATCCGGCACCATGATGGTTGCACATCCCGCCCGAATCCCTGCCCGGACGCCATTCACACTGTCTTCAAATACAAAGCATTCTTCCGGTCTGCACCCGATTTTCTCGGCGGCCCGCAGGAAAATATCCGGCGCCGGCTTTCCCCGTTCTACTTCAGAACCGCTGGTAACAGCAGTGAAGTATTCCCGGATACCGCTTCCTCGCAGATTCGCTTCAATCTGTTCCACGGAGCTGCTGCTTGCAACTGCAAGCAGCACACCTCGTTCCTGAAAGAATCCCAATATTTCACGAACGCCTTCCTTCACCGGGACATGGATCGACAGCTTCTTTTCCATCCGCTCCATGCACTCCCGCGCAATCTCCGCACCATCTTTCACCTGATACCACTCTTCAAGCACCCGCGCCATACCGCTTCCGCTGGTTCCCGATATTGCCTTAGTAAAACCATCGCCCAGCTTTATTCCTCGTTCTTCTGCAATCTCCCGCCATGTCTGCTGGTACATCCTCTCCGTATCGAAGAGGACGCCATCCATGTCAAAAATCGCTCCTTTACATTTCATTCGCCATTCTCTGCCTCCGCTCTTCCAACTCCTTAGTCATCTCCGCACGAAGTCCGTCCAGCTTGTAAAAATATGTAAGTACTCCAATCAGCACACACAATACAATGGGAATCCATATAAAACAAATTTCAATATAAGAAAGCGCTTTTTCTGTCTGCACTGCATTCGCAACATATCCGCCCCTTGCCAGGAACGCTCCGATAATAAAACTGGTAAGTCCCATTCCGCCTTTTACAAAAAATCCCTGGAATGCTGCTATCAGACCCGCCACACTGGCATTCTTCTTATATTCTGAATAATCAATCACATCCGGCTGCATTGCGAATGTAATACCAAAGATTCCATAAATTCCAAGTCCTGTAATCACAAGCCCCGTCAGAAGACAAACTGCTGAGTTCTTTCCTATAAATATAATCATATCTCCCACAATATACAAGAGGATACTGAAAAACATCAGATTTTTCTTGCTGAAGTGCTTCTCCAGGGAAGGAAGCAAAAGCAGCATGGGAAGTCCCGACAAGATGCCCAAAAGTCCTACCAAAGACAGCCATTCCGTCCTGCCCAGATTATATTTAAAATAGTAAATAACAGTAGTGCTTCTTACCACATAAAGGGAAAAATAAAACAGGTTCAGTAAGAACAGAATCCATGCCTGCCCGGTAAGTCCCTTAAAATCCTCCTTCAGCGAAGAATGCTTTTTGTTTACCGTAGATGGAACCACTTCTTTTGTACTTGCAAATGTTACGAAGAAAATGCACATAGCTGCAATGCCATAAATCGTCATCGTAACAAGGTAACCCTTTGCTTCATTTCCTTTTCCAAAGTATTCCACCAACGGCGCCGTAATAGACATAACCACTGCGGTTCCGATCATAGCACACACCATTCTGGTGGATACCAGGATATCTCTTTCATGTACATCGGATGTAAGTCTGGGTACGATAGTATTCAGCGGAATATTAACCACCGTATAGGCCGTACAGAGCAGACAGTAGGTCACATATGCCCACACCAACTTTCCTCCGCTTCCCAAATCCGGAATATAGAAGGTCAGGAATGTAAACACTGCAAATGGTACTGCCCCCAGCAGAAAATACGGTCTTCCCTGTCCCCATCTGGTATGAGTCCTGTCTACAATCAGCCCCATTCCCGTATCCGTCACCGCATCAATGAATTTCGTAACCAACATCATTGTTCCGGCCGCTGCTGCCGTAATGCCAAATACATCTGTATAAAAAACCATAAGATAAGATGCCATCGTACTGAAAACCAGGTTGCATCCCAGATCTCCAATCCCATATCCGATTCGTTTTCCCCACTTTTTCATACTGTAATCCTTTCTTCCCGCTTAAAAACAGGTGAACGCTCCATCAATAATGAAATCAGAGCCTGTGGTAAAGGAACTGGTATCTCCGGCAAGGTATACACAGATAGATTCCAACTCTTCCGGCTTTCCCATTCTTCCCATAGGCGCCATCTCGTTCCATTTCTCAATCAACGGAATCAGCGTCGGAGAATTCAAAGTCAGTTCCGTCCCAATATATCCCGGGCTGATGCTGTTAACACGCACACCTCTCTTCGCCCATTCAATCGCCAGGGACTTCGTCAGCTGAATAACCCCTGCCTTAGAAGCATTGTAAGCGCACTGTGGCTGCGGTACATTGACAATATGTGCTGACATAGATGCCGTATTAATGATGGAGCCGCCTCCATGTGCCAGCATATACTTTCCTGCCGCAATATCCGTAAGAAAAATACCATTCAGATTGATATTAATTACTTTATACCACTGATCCCAGGTCATCTCTTCCGCCGGAGCGTTAATACAGATTCCCGCATTGTTATGACAGAACTCAAGACCGCCCAGTTCTTCTACAACCTGTGCCACCATAGCATCCACCTGCGCTGCATCCGTACAATCTGTCCGGATTGCAATCACTTTTCTTCCGGTCTTTTCCGCAATCTCAGCAGCAGTTTTCTTCGCCTCTTCAAAATCCAAATCCACAATCGCTACATCTGCTCCTGCCTCTGCAAATGCCGTCGCTGTACTCTTGCCGATTCCTCTTGCTGCTCCTGTGACAAATCCTCTTTTTCCATCCAGTCTCATTTTTTCCATAATACCCATAGCTTCTTCTCCTTTTCTTAAATAATTTTGTGATTTAATTTTATAAAATCGTTTTGTTTAATGTGTTTATATAATATACCAATTTAGCAAATTATGCAATATGATATTTTAGCCAAATATTTTTCTCTTTTTTTGTCTATATTGCACAATCACTGCCCTCTTTCCTTTTTTCTGATTAAATTGTATAATTGTTTTATTAAATAACTTTGCATTATTGACGCAGTATTCTTGCATCAATACATGAAAGGAGAATTTCTATGGAAACATTTTCACTTACAGATATTAAAAAGAAAAACTTATCCGATGTTTATCATTATATTTATTCCAATCCCGGATGTTCCAAGCAGGCAATTGCAAGTGCATTATCAATCAGCCTGCCCACCGTCTCCCAGCATCTTTCCACGCTGCTTAAGGAAGCACTTATTGAAAAATGCGGCCAGCTCTCATCCTCTGTGGGAAGGCGCGCTATGGCATACCGTACAGTCCCCACTGCGCGGATTGCAATCGGCGTTGAGATTCTGCCACGCAATATCTACATCGTAGCTTTGAATCTTTATGGAAAAAAAGAAGCAAAAGAAAAATTCAACCTTTCCTTTCGTCCTTCACAGGATTACTTTACCGAACTCAAGGAACTGATTAACGATTTTTTAAAGAAATATAACTATAAAGAAGAACAATTACTGGGGATCGGGCTTGGTATGCAAGGTCTTACTTCTCCTGACGGTTCTAAAATGACCTATGGAAAAATACTGGATTGTACCGGGCTTTCCATCCGGACATTTGCCGACTTCTTTTCTATCCCGTGTAAATTCATCCATGATTCGGAGTGTGCTTCCAACAGTGAACTGTGGGAAAACCCTTCTGTCAAAGACGCCATCTACCTTTCTATCGGCTATCACCTGGGAGGCGCCATCATTATCAACGGAGAGTTGCAAAATGGGCTGACAGGGAAATCCGGCACTTTCGAGCACATGACCCTGGTTCCCGGCGGTCTTGACTGCTACTGCGGAAAGAAAGGCTGTGCAGAATGTTACTGTTCCGGTAATTCCCTGCTGGAAACGGACATGGATCTCGAGGATTTCTTCACAGAAAAAGAGCATGGAAACCCTACATGCCAGAAGAAATGGGAAGAATTTCTCCGGCATCTTTCCATGCTGATTAACAATCTCCATATGGTAATCGAAAGCACCATCATACTTGGAGGACATATTACGCCTTATTTTTCAGAACAGGATATCGACTTTATCAAGAAGAATGTATTAGAACGCTCCACCTTCCAGGACGACACCTCCTACATCATTCCCGGAAAATGCCGCAACGATGCAGTTTCCATCGGTGCTGCCCTGCCATTCATCAAAGACTTCCTGGCAGGGATTGCATCGGATTAAACAGATAATACATCCGCAGCTTTTTATATCCGTTCCTCACTTTCTTTCATTATGCTCGAATATTTTCTTGCATACATAACAAATGCTAGAAGCATAAAACATCCACTGATTATAATCAGGATATTGGCCGCTGACACCGGAATATCAGGGAAAAACACCAGCAGAAACATTACGATGTAAAATACTGCCGTATTCACTTTTCCGTACCACATAGCCCCCTCATTCCGCTTTGTTTTCCCGACAACCTTTATTCCGGCAGCCGCCATAAAGCTTTCCTTTATCAGAAAAAGCACAAACACGATTTTCATCGCTTCATACCGGGACATAAAGCAAATTAATAGTAATCCCTGTGTGAGCTTATCAGCTATTGGATCAATGATTTTCCCTAATTCACTGACCATATGAAATTTTCTGGCAATCTTACCATCCAGAAAGTCTGTCAGTCCTGAGATTAGTAATATAATAATAATTGCCGTCTCTTTCTCCTTTACCTCCGGACTATAAAATACCCACAACATTACCACTGCAAGAACCATTCTAAATACACTTAATAAATTGGGAATTGTGAAAATATCCTTTTTGCTCTGTAAAACTTTCATACCATACCCTCTTTTCTTATACTTACATTCCCATTGTAACCTTTTTGCTTCCCTCATCCAATATACATTTTTACAGAATTGTCTACTTTAGAAAACACATGCGCCACAAATACAAACAAAAATGCCATGCAATCGGCAAGCCTTCTGCACAGCATTTTTGTTCATTTTTTACTTTACACAAACTATCATTTTGCGTTATTTCTTATTTTGTTAAATTCTCCATAAACCTCTGGATAATGATCGCACACTCTGCACGACTTGTGCTGTCCTGTGGGTCAAGACGATAGGAACCATCTGTATTTTCTTTTCCTTCAATGATTCCATTTCCTACTGCCCACTTCATCGCCGCCTCTGCGAATTCCGTTACTTTATCAGCATCCGTATATTTACTGATATCTGCCGGTTCTTCAGATTCATATCCCATATGGTCCGCGTAACGGTACATCATCGTTACCATCTGCTCACGGGTAATCGGATCATTCGTT
>ERZ1673697.2493-NODE-2493-length-16060-cov-7.314089_pt1 | contig 16060 bp, 13 predicted proteins | sample MGYA00580227_ERZ1673697 | MGnify/ENA primary metagenome ERZ1673697 (study PRJEB41218, sample SAMN15661759) | gut metagenome | host: Homo sapiens | place: Canada: London | collected 2015-08-20/2019-03-30 | study: EMG produced TPA metagenomics assembly of...
ATACTTAAAAAATATATACTTAAATAAGTAAACAAATATACGAATATGCAAATATACGAATAAACAAATATACAAATATACAAATATACGAATAATTAAATGAATTAATGAATATCAATATACTTTTTATTCACCTTTTTCACTTTTTATTCATTTATTTTCTTTAATAAATCATATATTCTTTCAAGTTCTGCCTGTGAATAGTAATCTATTTCTATTTTACCTTTATTATTGCTCTTATTTTTTATAATAACTTGTGTTCCCATTATATTTTTTAATTTCTGTTCAAGATCTCTATATACAAAATCATTTGCTGGAAGTTTTTTTTCTTTTTTTTCGGGTGCATCAAGTGTTTTCATTAATTTTTCCACTTCACGCACACTTAACTTTTCATCAAATATTTTCTGAGCTATCATATACTGTTTATCTTTATCTTCAATAGATATAATAGTTCTTGCATGACCACTACTGATTTTTCCTTCCATAACCATATCCTGGACACGTTCATCTAATTTTAAAAGTCGTAAGGAATTAGTTATAGCTGCTCTTGATTTAGATACTTTTTCTGCAACCTCATCCTGTTTTAATCTGTAGTCTTTGATAAGTCTCTGATAAGCCTTAGCTTCTTCTATAGGATTAAGATCTTCTCTTTGAATATTTTCAATAAGAGCTATTTCCATAACCTCCTGTGAAGAATAATCCTTTATTACAACAGGCACTTCTTTAACACCTGCAAGTTTTGCTGCTCTCCATCTTCTCTCACCAGCTATTATTTCATAATAATTATCTTTTTTCTGAACAAGCAGTGGTTGTAAAACACCATACTGTTTAATAGATTCTGATAATTCTATCAAAGCATCTTCATCAAAAGCCTTTCTTGGCTGGTCTTTGTTAGGCTCAATAAGTGATAATTTTACTTTAGTTTCAGATGGGACTTTAACCTCTTTAACTACTTCCTTTACTACTTCTTTAACTACCACATTATCTTCTTTCTTTTCATTCTCATCATCAACATTAATAAGATTTGATATTCCTCTACCCAATCCACCTTTACTCTTTGTTTTTGAACCTGTTTTTGCTGGCATATTCATTCTCCTATCTTAATACATTTTAAATATTTTGCATTTTTATTCTTGTCTTATATTTTCTTATCTCTGTCCATAACTTCCTGTGCTAGCAATCTATAACTTTCTGCACCAGTTGATTTTGTATCATACAGATTGATTGGCTTTCCATAACTTGGAGCTTCTGCTAATCTTATATTTCTAGGAATTATAGTCTTATATACATTTTGTTTGAGATTATCCTTAACATTTTCAACAACCTGAAGTGAAAGATTTGTTCTTGCATCAAACATTGTAAAAACAACACCTTCCATCTCTAGTTTCTTGTTCAGTTTCTTTTTTGCAAGATTAATTGTGTACATAAGCTGTGATAATCCTTCCAATGCATAATATTCGCATTGGATTGGAACAAGTACAGTATCGGCTGCTGTCATTGCATTAACAGTAAGCATACTTAAAGAAGGAGGGCAATCCATAATTATATAGTCGTATTTTTTTCTTACCCTCGAGATTTCGTCTTTCAACACGTACTCTCTTCTGTCTACGTCTATTAAATCTATCTCTGCACCAGCTAAATTCACATTTGATGGCAGTTCATCTAAATTATCATATACATTATGTATTATTGCATCTTCTATGCTGCATTCTCTTAAAATGACATCATATACCGTTTTATCAACATTATTCTTATCAATACCAACCCCACTTGTAGCATTTCCCTGTGGATCAATATCAATTAAAAGTACTTTTTGACCAGCTTCGGCTAGACACGCCGACAAATTTATAGCTGTTGTTGTTTTACCTACTCCACCTTTTTGGTTAGCTATTGCTATAATTCTCCCCATTTTCAACCTCTTTCCATTAAATAGTTAAAAGCTTTTTCTCTATTTTAATACAGACTTAATATAGAGAATTTTAATAACCACAATGTGATATATACGCTTAACAACGTTTCACGTGAAACATTGTATTATAAAAATATTATAGATGTCGTGATTGAAAGCCCACGACTTTAATACCTTATGATTATTTCATATTACGTACTCACACGTCTGCGCTATGCTTCGGTACATGCTAAAGTACCACTGGCAAATTGCACCATACATAATATTCGCATAATGTGAGATTATCATCCCTCTTCTATATTCATATTGGGGCATGTCTTAAGGTTTCATATCTACCTATAAATAAACTCATGTAGGGTTTATGCCTTTTAACCCTGATATAATAATATGATGTCGGGGTCAAAAGTCCACAACTTTGATACCTGCGAATTGTTCCGTGCTTCGCACTTCCACAATTTCCCCCAATATTCACATATCGTGGGATTATCATCCCACTTTCATGTTCATATCGTAGGGGTCCCAAGGTCTAAACCCACCTATAAGCGAGCTCATGTTGGTTTAGACCTTTTGACCCTGGTATTATAGTATATTATTTGTAAAATTTTCAGATGTTAGAGGATTGAATAAATTGCGTAGCAATGCATCAATCCAAGTTCGTATAATTAAATATTATAACATTCACAACAGAAAAACATATCTCAAAAATGTATATAACTTATTAGATAAAACCATCACTATCTATCTGTTTCACGTGAAACATTACATTTTATTTTATAATACAAATACCAATTTTCCAAAAAACATTTCTGCTTATATAATAAAGCTTTTTTATTGAACTTGCACCTAACTCAATACTATAAGTAGAATTAAAATCATAAATGTGACTTTTTATTAAAAATCAGACTATATAAAAATAAAAAATGTATAAAGATACATCAGTTAATATTTATCAATAATATTTGTTGAACCATTTTTCACATTATGTATAATAGCTGTATTAAGGTTATTTCATTAATATATGTTAAATCATTTAAATGTAATCTATCTATTTATCCACTATAATAGTCTAATACTAAACTATATTTTTTTCAATATTTATTGAGCGTTTTTCATATATTTTATTAATTTCAGTCCGCAATATGCAGCAATTGTAGACTATTTTATTGAATATTATGATGTAAGTGTCAAAAGTATAATTTCGTTTGTGTTCGCACAAATAAGCGATTTACACTTATTTACACGTCGAGCACTGAAAACAGAATAAAACGGTGTAAATACGCCATTTTATGTAAGTTTGAGGTGTTCGAGAATTGCATGAATCGCATAGCAATGAAGCAATCTTGTTAGATCAGTAAGAGGCAAAATTCACTTTTGACACTCACATCATATTATAATCACTATTTTTATAATTGATATTTTTACTATCATCAATATAATTATTACACTTAAATTATATTGAACACAAAAGAAAAGAAAGCGGCTGCAAAGCAGACATTTATTTTTCTTGTGCCATTAAAGAACGAATTGTCATGCAACGCATGACGTAATAGCTCGAATACACAGATACATGAGTAAAAAACGAGCGAAGCATAACATATTATATAATAGTAAATCATCTAATAACTAATGTGAAATAAATCAAAATTTTATAGTTTCATGGTGTGATAGCTCATATTGCTATTAGTTTAAGGTATGTGATATACAGTAAAGCATTATTAAATCAAAGTGTAATAGAATAATAAAACATTTATAATTGAACTATTTCATTTCACTTTCATCCTGGTCTTACTTTGAAAACAAAAAGTTGTAAAACATGCCATTTATGAAAGTTTAAGATATTAGAGAATTTCGTAAATTATGCAACAATGACAATATATAAATCCAATCGCATCAGTTAGTAACAATTTTTCGCTATGACATTAATTATGTTTCACGTGAAACATAATTAATTATAATATTTTATATAATTTATAAATATATATAAATTTCAAAAATCTTACAGAATACATGTATTCAAAATATAGTGATACATATTAAATTCGTATAATTTATAAACAATCAACTTGTCACATAAATATTAGTGTATTTTCAAAGATTATTAAACTAAGTACAAATGTATATTTTGACACCAAATAATATTCTTAAATATTTTTTACTAAAGCGTTTTTAATTTTAATTCCTATAATATGTTTCACGTGAAACAAAAAGACTGATATAATAAATATAAAATTTATCATATCAGTCTAATCTAATTTCATCTAATTAAATAAAATTCATTCATCTTATTTTATTTTTCACTAAATATTTTTTATTTAATCAAATCATTATTCAGCAAACATTTTCAATTTAATTTAATTCTATTTATTATTTATTAAACGCTTTCAATTTATTTCAACGTAATTATATCATTTTTTATAGCAAACACCGCTGCCTGTGTTCTATCAGAAACATCAATTTTCTTAAATATGTTAGAGATATGATTCTTAACTGTACGTTCACTTATATTTAAAACCGAAGCTATTTCTTTGTTTGACGAACCTGCAGCTATCATCCTTAACACTTCTATTTCCCTTCTTGTAAGCTCATTGGTTCTGTCTTTCATAATATCTCTTTCTGCAAGTCTAACATTTAGTAAAGGAACGAGGCTTGGTTCTATATATGTTTCACCCTTATATACTGTCATTATAGCTTTTTTTAAAGTATCAAAATCTGAATCCTTTAATATATATCCATCGCAGCCCTTATCCAGAGCTTTTATTAAATAATCTATTTCATTATGAATTGTAAGTATTATTACCTTACACTTCATCTTCTGGCTTTTTATAATATCAAGTACTTGAAGTCCATCAAGATTAGGCATATTTATATCAAGAAGAATAATATCAGGCTGTGTTTTATTGGCATAATTAAGGCATTCATATCCATCATCAGCCTCACTAACAACATTTATATTATCATCCATTTCTAACAATTGTTTCAGTCCTTCTCTGACCATTCTATGATCATCTGCTAACAATATATTAACAGGCATATTATAACCATCCCTTCTAATGATTAATAAAAGTTTTCCACACATTCCAACATTACGCTTATATGAGCAGTCATATTGTCCACAGTTTTAACTCCTATCATCATAATCTATTTTAATAATGTACAAAATAACAAGTTATACACAGATACAACGTTCTTAATTTCAAGTCAATATCAATATATTGGGATTTTAATTTTAAACTCTGCTCTGTCTCTGTCATATTCAATGCTTCCTTTAAGAAGTACTATTCTTTCATTTAACATTCTTATTCCGTATCCACTATTATTATTTTTAACCTTGCCTATTGAATTATAATCAAAACCACGGCCATCATCACGATAATCTATATATATATATTGCTCATCCGTGGATATATCTATGTATATATTAGAACAATCAGCATACTTATATGAATTACTAGATAGTTCATTTATAATTCTAAGACTCGATATGCTTGCAATCTGTGATATATCATCACTACAATCAATAGTTGTGTGTATCATTATATTCTTATAGCTATCGTCTAATTTATCTATAAGATTAAGAAGTGCTTCATTAAAGCCTAGATCATCAAGTTCCATTGGTCTTAACTGATATATAATATTCCTAAGATCTTTAACGCTATCTTTTATTAATAACTTTGCATTATTTATTTCTATTTTAGCACGATTTACATCTTTATCTACTATCTGATTGATAAATTCTTCCTTATGTATAAGTGCAGTAAGATTCTGAACTACTGTATCATGAATATCTCTTGATATACGCTGTCTGTCTTCTTCTAATATCCACAATATCTCTGCATCAGATTCATTTAATTCACTTTCTGATTTATTATTATACACATTTTCACTATCTTCATCCGACGAATTGTTAATAACTTCTCTCATTTCATTAATTTTGTTAATAACTTCATCAAGATCAGATATTTTTTTCTTTTTCAAATTTTCAAGCGACTCTTTTTTATTACAAAGGTTTTTATATTCTTTTTCTATGTATTTATCACAATTAGTTGATGTGAATAAATCCTGTGTTTTATCGCCTGAATTTAATACTTCATTCATCTTATTGTATATGGATTTAAGTTGCAACTCTATTGAATTGATTTCATATTTGTATTCATCAACATTTTTTTCAAGTTTTTTTATCTGATTAATTATATAATTAACAGCTTTATCAGACTGAATATCTTTCATAATATTTACTTCCTTTTTATTCCATATACAACGTATTCATATTTAATAAAATTTTAACCCATTTGATAATAAAAATAAAGCATTTTTTATCATGTTTTGACTACACATATATTAACCTCGCATATTTTGTCTGATAAAACCTAATCTATAAAATACAGTTGTAGCTAATAATGCAATTATTTCTATATACTAAACTTATATAATGATGTGAGTATCATAAGTAAATTTTACAACTAACTTAATAGCTCTCTTAATATTACATTTTATAAAGATACTCTTAATAATAGCTTTTATAAAGATTGCCACTTTTTATCTTATAGACTATAATATTATGATATAATGAGCGCAAGAGAGCCAGAAAGCTGCTTGCAGATTTCTGGCGAACGGCGAATGACGATCACGATAGCTGCGATAGCAGCGACGAGTAGCAAAGCTACGAATCGTGATATAATGAGTGCAAAAGAAAAGAATGCGGATGCGCAGCAGACATATTCTTTTCTTGCGCCATTAACGAACGAACAGCCATGCGAAGCAGGGCGAGATAGCGCGTAGCGCGGGTTCGTGAGTGTTTGGGTTAAGAAAGAGTAAATTTTGACATTTAACTATGTTTTATTTAGTGTCTATGCGCACATGGCACATCTAATCTGTATAAAATATATGCGCAGAAATGAGGAATATATTATGAATAAATGGCAGAAAGTAGGCCTGGCAGCCGGTATGGGAACAGCTGTTATTGCAACTACACATATCATAAACAAGTTTATATTTAAATACGCAACGATTAATAATTATACATTTGAAAATAAATCAGAAAATAGTTACGGCTGGAAATTTGGAAATATTGCTTACTCAGCTTATGGTGATAAAAATGCTTCTCCTTTATTGCTTATACACGATCTGAATGCATATAGCTCTGGATATGAGTGGAATAACGTTATACAGCATTTATCAGATACACATTATGTTTATGTATTAGATATGCTTGGATGCGGTCACTCTGATAAACCACACATCACTTACACAACATATATGTATACACAGCTATTAAATGATTTTATAACAAATGTTATAGGAAAACCAACAGATATAATGGCAACTGGAAGTTCTGCTCCAATAGCAATAGGCGCTGCCTTTACTAACAATGCCTTATATAATAAAATACTGCTGGTAAGCCCAGAGGCTGTCTCTAGAGCAGGAATCACACCAGGGAAAAGGGCTAATATAAGAAGAAAGCTTCTCTCTATTCCTGTAATTGGAACAACAATTTATAATATATGTGTAGGAAAAGGCCGATTAAACAAAATACTTGGAAATAAAGTATTCAGTGATAATCTTGTACCTATTGATTACCTGAATGCCTGCCACGAAAATGCCCACTTATCTGGTGCATCTAGCAAATATCTTTTTTCGAGCACAGAGTGTAACTATACAACAGTTTCTATATCAAAAGCCGTTAAAGAACTAAACAACTGTATATATATTATACATGGTGATAATTTTAATACAGAAACACTCAATGAATACACATCTCTTAATAGTGCGATTGAAACTGTTAATATAGCTGGTTCAGGTTTACTTCCACAGGTAGAACAGCCTGATGAGTTTATAAAACAGTGTGAGATATTGTTGTTTAATTAAATATTCAGTATTACATTATGCCGTAACACAGACAAATATAAGCTACAGGCAGTTCTGCATACTATGTGAAATGCACTTGAAGTTCAATCGTGCTGACTCTTAGACTTTTCTTTCGCTCCCAGCTAGCTTCGTACATGGATGTACGAAGCAATGAGGCCGCGCCACGGACGGCGCGTCCGAATGGTAGCGTCACCTATAACTACCTATATGAAAAGTCTTAGAGACAGCCGATTGAAGCTTCTGGCATTGAACATAGTGTGCAGGACTGCCTGTAGCTTATATTTGTCGTCCGTTCGTCACCAACTAATATTCAATTAAACAACAATTTAACCATCCAGCTGATCCACGACATGATATCATCAATCACCCCAATGGCTCCTTTGATGGCATACCTGCCTTTCTTGGATATTTTTTTCCAGTACTCTTAATCTTTTTAATATATACAAGAGATCTTTCAATATCCGTTTCTGGAAGTTTGAATTTATCAACCTTTTCTATAACTCCACCAAGAATACTTACTGCCTTCTTCGACTTTTCAAGCTCAGCATCAACATCTCCTGACTTATATGCAACAAAATATCCACCAATCTTCACAAAAGGCAGATTATACTCTGATAAAACTGCAAGATCAGCTACTGCCCTTGATACACTAACATCAAACTGTTCACGCAGCTTAGGATTTCTCCCACCATCCTCTGCCCTTCCGTGTATGGTAATAACACCTTTTAAAGACAACTGACTTATAACCTCATCAAGAAACTTTATCCTTTTATTTAATGAGTCAAACAAAACAACATCAGTATCAGGATATGCAATCTTTAGTGGAAGTCCTGGAAATCCGGCACCTGTCCCCACATCTATAAGCCGCAGCCTTGAGTTATCCCCAGTTATTGGAAGCTTAAGCACAAGGCTGTCAAGATAATGCTTTAACATAACCTCTTCATAATCAGTTATGCCTGTAAGATTCATAAAACTATTCCATTCTACAAGCAACTCATAATACTTATCAAGCTGTTCAAGCTGTATATCATTAAGACTAACCCCTATACTGTCAAGATTCCTTTTAAACACTGTACTTGGCATATTCTCTCCTATTCCTCAATCACATGCTTACTTTTTATTTATCAGTTACACACACTCTCTTGTTATTTACATTTACACGAATTTTCAATTGCAAGCCTGATTTTTTATTCATCTATAACCTGCTTATTTCTTCTATAGCTTTCAAGATATACAAGAAGCACCGAAATATCAGCTGGCGATACACCAGATATTCTTGATGCCTGTCCTATCGAACGTGGATTGAACTTATCAAGCTTCTGCATAGCCTCTTTTCTAAGCCCATTTATCTCATAATAATCCAGTCCTTCAGGAATAATCTTGTTTTCAAGCTTCTTAAAATGCTCCACCTGTCTTAACTGACGGCTTATATACCCCTCATACTTAAGGTTAATATTTACCTGCTGTCTAACATCCCAAGGAAGCTCTGGTCTGTGCTTATCAATAGGTGCAAGCAGCTCATATGAAAGCTCTGGCCTTTTTATAAGCTCTGCTAATGTCACACCAGTTAAAAGCTCTGTACTTTCATTTTCTAAAAGAAGCTTCTGAACCTGTTCGTTAGTTCCTATATTAACACCTTTAACACGCTCTATTTCTTCATCTATAAGCTTTATTTTATTCTGAAGTCTTTCATATCTTTCATCAGAGATAAGACCTATGTCGTGACCATACTTTGTAAGTCTTATATCTGCATTATCCTGTCTTAATATAAGCCTGTATTCAGCTCTTGAAGTCATCATTCTATATGGTTCAAATGATTCCTTTGTAACAAGATCATCTATAAGAACACCTATATAGCTTTCTGAACGGTCTAATATGAGAGGTTCTTTTCCCTTAACATACTGTGCAGCATTAATACCTGCTATTATACCCTGTGCAGCCGCCTCTTCATATCCTGAGCTTCCATTAAACTGTCCACCAGCAAAAAGTCCCTTTATCTTCTTGAATTCTAGTGATGATTTAAGCTGTATTGCATTGATACAATCATATTCGATAGCGTATGCATTTCTTACTATCCTTACATGTTCAAGACCTGGAACTGTCTTATACATTGCATACTGTACATCCTCAGGCATAGAACTGCTCATACCACCAAGATACATCTCGTTTGTATACAGTCCCTCTGGCTCTATGAATACCTGGTGTCTGTCTTTATCAGCGAATCTTACCACCTTATCCTCTATTGAAGGGCAATATCTTGGTCCTGTTCCCTGTATATCACCTGAATACAATGGTGAACGGTCTATATTATCTTTTATAATCTTATGTGTCTCTTCGTTGGTATATGTAAGCCAGCAACTCACCTGATCCTTCTGTACTGTAGCCGGATCTGTTTCAAACGAGAAAGGAACAACCGTCTTATCACCAAACTGCTCTGTCATTTTACTAAAATCTATAGAACGTTTATCCACTCTGGCAGGAGTACCCGTCTTGAATCTCCTCACTTCTATTCCGTTATTTATAAGTGATTCTGTAAGATGGTTGGCTGCCTGAAGTCCATTAGGACCTGTATGATAGCTTACATCTCCATATATACATCTTGCCTTTAGATATACACCTGTGCATAAAATGACTGATTTTGCCTCATATACAGCGCCAGATACCGTTTTTACGCCTCCGATCACACCATCATTTACTATTATCTCTGATACCTCTGCCTGTCTTATATGAAGATGCTCGGTATTTTCAAGAACCTGCCTCATTCTTCTTGAATAATCTGACTTATCTGCCTGTGCTCTTAAAGAATGTACTGCAGGACCTTTAGATGCATTAAGCATCTTAGACTGTATAAATGTAGCATCTATATTCTTACCCATCTCACCACCAAGAGCATCTATCTCTCTTACAAGATGTCCTTTAGAACTTCCTCCTATATTAGGATTGCAAGGCATCATTGCTATACTCTCTACACTTACTGTAAATATAATAGTTTCTAGTCCAAGTCTTGCACTTGCAAGTGCTGCCTCGCAGCCTGCATGTCCGGCACCAACTACTACTACATCATATGTTTCCTTAATATTAGGCATGATTACTTCCTTCCTGTCTTTTCATTTAAATGTAATAAGCTATTTTCCCATACAGAACTTCTCAAATATCCTGTCGGCAAGGTCATCTTCTACTTCCTCACCTATGATAAGTCCAAGTTTTTCATACGCATTCATAAGATCAATCGTAAGAAAATCTTCACTCATATTACTGTCTATTCCTTCTTTAACAAGCTTAAGACTTTCAAGCGCCTCTCTTAAAAGATTCTTATGTCTTAAGTTAGTTATGTATATTTCTTCATTTGTTGATATGTTACCATTAAAGAACATATCCTTTATCTCACTTTCAAGCTTATCTATACCTGTTTCTTCCTTTGCTGATACAGATATTACGTTACATGACAAATGCTTTAGTACATCTTCTTTAGTAACAACCTGTTCCATGTCAGACTTATTAAGAAGAACAAGCACTTTTTTATTCATAATAAGATCCATAATTTCGTAGTCATTATTATCAAGTGGTCTTGATGAATCTATGACATATATTATAAGATCTGCATCTTTTGCATACTGTTTTGCTTTATTAACACCTATGTTTTCCACATAGTCATCTGTCTTTCTTATACCTGCTGTATCTATAAGATTAAGCGTAACTCCTGACAGGTTTATCTGCTCCTCAAGAACATCCCTTGTAGTGCCCTCAATGTCAGTAACTATCGCCCTTTCCTCCCTGGCAAGTGCATTGAGAAGACTTGACTTTCCAGCATTGGTTTTACCAAGTATTACTGTCCTTATTCCATCTCTCATAATACGTCCGTTATCAGCTGTTTTCAACAACTTATCAACACTTTCCACACAGTTATCCACATCTGTGCACATTTTATCAACATTATCGTTAATATCATAATGCTCTGGATCATCAAGTGCAGACTCTATAAATGCTACATTATCCAGTATAATTTCTCTTATTTTTTTTATTTTTTCAGATAGTTTTCCACCAAGCTGATTTACTGATGACTTAAGTGCATAATCATTTCTTGCATTTATAATATCTATAACCGCTTCTGCCTGAGAAAGATCTATTCTTCCATTAAGAAATGCCCTCTTTGTGAATTCTCCTGGCTCTGCCGGCTTGGCGCCATTCTTAAGTACTGTATCTAACACTCTTCTTGTCACAAGAATACCACCATGACAGTTTATTTCTATAACATCTTCTCTTGTATATGTGTCAGGAGCCCTCATAACAGATACTAAAACTTCATCTATCACCTCATCACCATCTTTTATAACACCATAATGTATTGTGTGGCTTCTGGCATCCTTTAATTTCTTCTTATTCTTAGCTTCAAAGATTTTATCTGCTATCTCAACAGCATCCTCTCCACTCAGCCTTACTATACTTATTCCACCACTTGACATAGTGCTTGTTGATATCGCTGCTATTGTATGCTCCATATATACACTCCTGTTCTATATAATTAACGCCTTTATCATAAACATAATTATCACTGTCATTCTGCCCATTTTGCAGTTGCTGATTAAGCAATATATTACCAGAAAGGGCTGCTGTTGTAATAATACCACAGCAGCCCTTAACAAGCAAAATATCATAACACTTTTTCGATTTTAAAATCTGATACTCATATAATGTTCATCTTACTTATTATCATTATAATTCTTTCTTGAATATCTGTTATTGCCACTCTTTTCTCTGTCAAGATAAACAACAACATGTCTGAAAGGCTCTTCACCCTCACTCTTTGTTGAAACGAACTTGTCACTCTGTAATGCAGAATGGATAATTCTTCTCTCGTAAGGATTCATAGGTTCAAGTGCAACTGAACGTCTGCTTCTCTTAACCTTATAAGCAATATTTTTTGCAAGTGATTCAAGAGTATCTTTTCTTCTCTGTCTGTAATTCTCAGTATCAACCTTGATTCTTACATACTTTTCCTTACCCTTATTTACTACAAGGCTTGTAAGATACTGTATTGAATCAAGAGTCTGTCCTCTCTTACCTATAAGAAGTCCCATATTATCACCAAGGAGCTCTACATTAACACACTCATCCTCTGTGTCAAATGTAATCTTAACTTCTACAGAAATCTCCATAGCTTCAAACATATCATTGAGGAAGTTATTAATTCTTGACTCTATCTCTTCGTTAGATAATACAGCCTTAGGTTCTGCCTTAACAGCTGTTTCTTCTTTGTCAGCTTCCACAGTATTCTCTGTTGCTAAAGCTTTATGTTCTGCTGTGTTATCTTTAACTTCAACAGCCTTTTCTGCTTTAACAGCTTCCTTCTTAGAAGCCTCTTTCTTAACCTCTATCGTCTCATTAATAACTTTCTTTTCATTCTTTTCAAATTCTTTAAATTCTTCATCTACAGAATCAACACCAGACTTAACTCTTGCCTTAATCTTTGCTGGCTTTGAATTAAATATTCCGAATAAGCCATTGCTTCCTTTATCGATTACTTCATATTCTATCTTGTCGCTGGATGTTTCAAGCTTAAGACAAGCATTTGTTATAGCTTCATCTACTGACTTTCCTGTAACTTCAATATATTCCATGTTTTTACCCTCACTTACATTAAAATCCTGTTAGTTCTTTCTGGTACCATTCTTACTGCTCTTCTCGTTATATTTAGCGACCATACCTGCCTTTTCAGCAAGACTTCCTGGCTTTGCCGTCTTATAATACTGTGCAGATTCTTTTATTTCTTTTACCTTTTTTTCATTCTCTGCTTTTATCTGTTCTAATGACTTAACAGCTTTTTCCCTGTTAACATTCTTAGTTGATACTGTAGCATTCTTAGCTATTGTTTCTGGTGGAAGTCCCTTCTTTGCACGCTTCTTGTTGCGCTTTTCAACATTCTTCTTAACTATCGTTTCAGCACCTAACTTGTCATAGTATCTGTTTATAAATACTGTGATAATAGTCTGGATTACAGAAGTTGCTATCCAGTAAAGACCAAGACCTGCTGGAACAGATATTGCTATAAATGCTGACATTAATGGGAATATATAAGTAGTCATTCTCATAGATGCAGCCATTGGGTTATCATCATCTACTGGTGTATTTCCCTGTGCAACCTTTACACTTATAAACTGTGATAAACCTGAAAGTACAGGTATAAGGAATGCAAGTGTAAGCCCAAAACCTGGTTCCTGTGACATATTAATACCTAAAAATGTATTCATCTGTTCAAGGCTTGCATGGCTGTTAGCAATAATATCGCTGAAGGCTGGAAATGCATCTCTTAACGCATCCCAGTTTTCTGTACTAAACTTGTTAATCTCTGTGATTGCTGTGTTAACATTTGTCCAGTCTATATTCTCACCAAACTGCTTCATGGTATCTGTATAACCACTCGCAGACATTATACCACCATTATCAATAAGAAATGCTGTAAAAAGATTCTTTAACTGTGTGATATAAAGTGGTATGAATCTGAACACCTGGTAAAGTGCAAGCAGAATAGGCATCTGTATAAGCATCTGTACACATCCACCCATCTGTGAAACACCGTACTTTTCATATACAGCCTTAGTTTCCTCCTGCATCTTCATCATTGCATTCTGGTCATTTTTCTTGTCTTTATACTTTTCATTGATAGCCCTTATTTCCGGACTCATTACCGAATTAAGCTTGGCTAACTTCTGCTGCTTTATGCTTAAAGGAAGCATGCACAGCTTAACTATAATTGTAAATAGAATAATTGCAATAGCAACATTTCCGATGTGTAAGAAGCTTAATGCTTCAAACAAAAGATTAAAAATATAACCTAACACCTGTGCTATTGGCATGATAATTGCATTAAACAAATCAAACCTCCTGGTTATTAATGTAATCTTTTTCTTTTATACTTTCCAATAGGAACTGGGTCAAAGCCTCCTCTATGGAATGGATTACATCTTAGTATTCTTTTAAATGCCAACCATCCACCTAATACAACTCCATACATATCTATCGCTTCTATTGCATATTGTGAGCAGCTTGGAACATAATTACAATAGCTTCTTCCTTTATAAGGAGATAACGCTACCTTATAAAAACGTATCAGCTTTATAACTATTTTTTTACCTGTGTTGCTATATTTTTTCATATTTTTCCTCATTAACATACATATTAATATGCATTTCCATCAAGAATTCAGCATAAATCATTTCTAATATGCACTTTCAATTTACATAAAATAACAATAACAATAACAATAGCAATAACAAACAATTGCAATACCAATCAATTGCATTGAACCAATCCTTACCAATCTGTAAGCAGCAAAATAATCTTTTGATACTTACGTGATAATTACGCAATATATATCTTATGGAGCTTTAATAAATGAATCATTGAATTACTGGTTTCTTCATAACCCTTATCTCTAAGACCAGCCTTGACAACAACAACAACGTCTATGCCATCGGGTATATGACTTGTATTAAGACGGAATGCCTCCCTTACAAGTCTTGCCAGTCTGTGCCGGACAATACTATTCCCGACCTTCTTGCTCACAGATACACCGAGTCTTTTTGTATCCGTTCCGTTCTTAGCTATATACATTATAAGTTCTCTATTTGCATAAGATTTCCTTTTCGTATATACCCTTTTAAAATCTTCATTACTTTTTAATGTTTCAAAATCCTTGTACTTCATAATAATAATCCACCATATATTTTTTATTTATGGCAGCACATAATATGATATAAACTGCCATGTTAAATAATCTTCAATCATACTAAATGATACTATAAAAAAAACAGATGAATACTGATGTACCCATCTGCTGTAAAACCAATTAAGCTGAAAGTCTCTTTCTTCCTTTTGCTCTTCTTGCTGCTAAAACTTTTCTTCCACCTGGAGTACTCATTCTTGATCTAAAACCATGAACCTTAGATCTCTGTCTTGTCTTAGGCTGAAATGTCATCTTCATAATCTATGCACCTCCTTCACTACCATTATTATATATGGTAAGAATATTCTTTAAGTTTCAATGTGCTAAAGCACTTTTTTTTAAAACATCGTTCTAATTATAGTCACTTCAGGCATTAAAGTCAAGTGAAAATTTATATTACTGCATATTGTTGTTTAATTGAATATTAGTTGGTGACGAACGGACGACAAATATAAGCTACAGGCAGTCCTGCACACTATGTTCAATGCCAGAAGCTTCAATCGGCTGACTCTAAGACTTTTCATATAGGTAGTTATAGGTGACGCTACCATTCGGACGCGCCG
>ERZ1673697.2518-NODE-2518-length-15891-cov-5.790856_pt1 | contig 15891 bp, 8 predicted proteins | sample MGYA00580227_ERZ1673697 | MGnify/ENA primary metagenome ERZ1673697 (study PRJEB41218, sample SAMN15661759) | gut metagenome | host: Homo sapiens | place: Canada: London | collected 2015-08-20/2019-03-30 | study: EMG produced TPA metagenomics assembly of...
TAATGTAGAAAAAAATAGGGATGTTGTTATAAACAAAGTTTGTTATAATTCAAATGATGTAGAAAAAGATACATTATTTGTTTGCAAAGGAGTAAAATTTAAAGAGGAATATTTAAAAGATGCTATAGTAAGTGGTGCAATTGCGTATATTTCAGAAACAAAATATAATGTGGATATACCATGTATATTGGTAAGTGATATCCAAAAAGCTTTAGCAATTGTATCAAAAATGTATTTTAATAATCCAACAGATATATTAAATATGATAGGGATTACAGGAACTAAGGGAAAATCTACAACTGCATATTATATAAAAAGTATATTAGATAGCTATATGAAAGAAGTAGATGGAACAGATACAGCAATTTTGTCTTCTATAAATAATTATGACGGAAAAACTAGTGTTGAATCTGTACTTACAACTCAAGAGTCATATGAAATAGAAAAATATGCAAGAAATGCAGTAGAGAGTAACCTTAAAAACCTAGTTATGGAAGTTAGTAGCCAAGCATTAAAAAAGAATAGAGTGTATGGTATAACTTATGACGAAGCTGTATTTTTAAATATTTCAGAAGACCATATAAGTAATATAGAACATCCAGACTTTAATGACTATTTTGAGTCAAAATTAAAAATATTTAATCAGTCAAAAGTAGCTTGTGTAAATCTTAATATGGATAATATAGAAAATTTATTAAAGGTACTTGATTATGCTAAAAATTCAGAAAAAATAATTACTTTTGGAACAACTAGAAATGCGGATGTATTTGCATATAATATAGAAAAAAAGGGATTACATACATCATTTAAAGTAAAGACACCATATTTTAATAATAAAATATTACTTACAATGCCTGGATTATTTAATATAGAAAATGCATTAGCAGCAATAGCAGTGTCAGTTGCAATGAAGATTCCATATAAAAATATATATGAGGGATTAAAAGTTGCAAGATCAAGTGGTAGAATGGAATTATATACAAATAAAGATAAAAAAATAATTGCAATTGTAGATTATGCACATAATAAATTAAGTTTTGAAAAATTATATGAATCAACAATAAAAGAATATCCAGATAGAAAAATAGTAACAGTTTTTGGCTGTCCAGGTGGACATGCTATAATAAGAAGAAGAGACTTAGGAGTTCTTTCTGGATTAAATTCAGATATAACATATTTAACAGCAGAAGACCCAGGAATGGAAAAGACAGAAGATATCTGCGAAGAAATAGCTGGATATGTAAAAAAAGTTGGAGGAAAATACAAAATTATTGAAGATAGAGGAGAGGCAATAAAAACAGCTATAATGGAAAATCCAGATAGTGTAATTTTAATTACAGGGAAAGGAAATGAAACAAGACAAAAAATTGGTACAACTTATGTAAAATGTTTAACAGATGTACAATATGCAAAAAATGCGTTAAAAGAATATGACAGAATTTATATTAATACTCAAAATGCTAAAAAGAAAGTTGTAAAAAAATAATTATAGGAGATTTATATATGAAAATAGAAAGGATTCGTAAAGTTGAACCAGTTGAAAAAGTAAGAGGAGGAAATTTAACTAAAAAAGGATGTAATGAAACTCTAAAAGAAAAAAGACAAAACTTTCAAGAAAGTTTGAGACATAGTAATGAAAAAAAAGATGGTAAAATGTCAAAAGAAGAAAATATAGAGTTTGACTCTAAAAGGGCGCAAACAGAGGCATATATTGATAAATTAGCAGCAGAAATGAGAATAAAGCAAATAAATAATGAAGAACAAGAAAAATAAATATTTAATTTTATAAAATGCATAAAAATTCCACTCTTTGGAGAAACTATTTGAAAAAATAGAACAAGGAGTGGAATTTTTTTGAAAGATTATAAAATTCTAAATATAAAAGGTACATTATTAGATAAGGTACAACTTGAAAGTTATCTTGAGAAAATTGCATCTGATAATATTTTGCAAGCAAAATCTAGTAAAGAAACATATCCTATACCTAGACTCAAGGAGAATTATGAAATAATTACACAAATTTATGAACTTTTAACAGAACATATAAAATTAAAAATACCTATACATCCAGCTGGAGAATGGATTTTGGATAATTATTATATAATTGAAGAAGCTGTAAAATCTATTGTAAAAGATATTACGCTTAAAAAGTATACCAATTTTCCAGGTATAGCAACTGGTCCGTATGCTGGATTTGCAAGGATTTATGAACTTGCAGGAGAAATTGTTGCATATACAGATTGTAAAATAGATGGTAAAATTTTGCCAGAATTTTTAAAAGCATATCAATCCAAAAAGAATTTAAATATGGAAGAAATTTGGAATATAGGACCATTTATACAAATAGCTTTAATAGAAAAAATAAGAGAGGTTTGTGAAAAAATTTACTCTTCTCAAATGCAAAAATATAAAGTAGAAAGTATTGTAGAAAGACTTGTAGAAGAAAAAGAAAAGGATAAGTGTAAGTTTAAAAACATACATGAATACAGGTTGAAAATTTTAGGATATGAAGAAATGAAATATCCATTTATTGAGTATATGTCATATAAATTAAAAAGACTAGGAAAGAGAGCATACCCATTTTTAAAAGTTTTGGAAGATGAAGTAAATAAAATGGGACTAGATATATCTGACGTAATAAAAAAAGAACATTTTGATATTGCTGTAAAAAAAGTTATTGTAGGGAATAGTATAACTAGTATAAAAGCGATAAACAGAATAAACTTTGTGAATATATTTGAAGAAATAAATGGAGTTGAAGAAATATTAAAAAAAGACCCGACACAAATTTACTCAAAGATGGATTATAAAACTAGAATTTACTATAGAAATACTATTAAAAAAATGGCTAAAAAAACGGAAATATCTGAAATATATGTTGCACAAAAGGCATTGGAATTAGCAGAAAGAGAATTTAATAAAGAAAATAAAAACAAATTAGATCTAAAAAAGGCACATATTGGTTATTATTTAATAAGTAGTGGGAAAGCTAAACTTTTGCAGGAGATTACAAATAAAAAAGTAGAAGGAATATCAAATGAGAATAAATCTAAAATATATATTTATGGTATTTTAATTTTATCTATTATTATTACGTCTTTAATAGCATGGGGAATAGAAGAAAAGGTAAAGAATATAATAATTTCAATTATTATTGGAATTTTTGCATTTGTACCTGTACAAGTTTTAATTCAACAAATTGTGCAATATATTTTAGGAAAATTTGTTGAGCCTAAAATTATACCAAAACTAGATTTTGGTATGGGGATACCAAAGGAATATTCTACTTTTGTTGTAATACCGACTATTTTAAATAATCCACAAAAAGTAGAGGAACTTGTAAAAAAATTAGAAGTATATTATTTAGCAAATAAAACTGAAAACTTATATTTTGCATTACTTGGCGATTGTACACCAAGCAATCAGCAAGTAGAGGAAAAAGACGAGAAAATTATAAAAGCAGGAATAAAGCAAATAGATAAACTAAATGAAAAATATAAAGATAATAATTTTCCTAAATTTCATTTTTTATATAGAGAAAGAATTTGGAATGAAGGAGAAGCATACTATTTAGGCTGGGAAAGAAAAAGAGGAATTTTAAATCAATTTAATGATTTTATAAAAACAGGAGATAATGGAAATTTTAAAGTAAATACAATAAATCAAGCAAAGGAAAATAATAAATTACCTAAGATAAAATATATAATTACACTTGATGCAGATACTAATTTAGTTTTAAATTCAGGATTAGAATTAATAGGTGCAATGGCGCATATTCTAAATACTCCTATACTTAATAAAAATGGAACTGCTGTAGAAAGTGGATATGCTTTAATTCAGCCAAGAGTAGGTATAGACTTACTTATAAGTAACAAAACATGGTTTACTAAAATATATGCTGGAAATGGAGGAACAGACCCATATAGTAATGCAATTTCTGACACATACCAAGATAATTTTAAAGAAGGAATTTTTACAGGAAAAGGTATTTATGATTTAGATGTATTTTATGAAATTTTTAAAAATACAATTCCAGATAATACAGTATTAAGTCATGACTTATTAGAAGGAAGTTATTTAAAATGTGGGTTGGCATCAGATATAGAACTTATGGATGGATATCCTTCAACATATCAAACATTTAAAATGAGGTTAAGTAGATGGATAAGGGGAGATTGGCAAATTTTAGGATGGCTTCAGAAAAGGGTTTTAGATAGACACAAAGAAAAAAGAGAGAATCCATTAAATAAATTATCTAAATATAAAATTTTAGATAATTTATTTAGAAGTGTTTTAGAAATAGCATCAGTTTTATTAATATTATCCACAATTGTTATTTCAATGTGGAAAAAAGTAAATATTATTTTTATTGTAATATTGGGAATATTAGCAATTATAATGCCTACAATAATAGATGTAATAAATAAAATTATTTTTTATAAAGAAGGCGAGAAAAAGCAAAAAACTTTTACAAAAAATATAAGTAATTTTAAAGCAAGTATTTTACGAGGTGTATTTGCTATTGCACTTTTGCCAGATAGAGCCTATATGAGTATATGTGCAATAATTAAGGCACTTTATAGAATGTTTAAAAGCAAAAAGAATTTGCTTGAATGGACAACAGCAGAAGAAGCAGAAAATAGTAAGAAGAACGGCTTACAATCATATTATATTAGTATGGCACCAAATTTAGTTTTAGCACTTATAATTTTGGGAATTAGTCCATATATACACAATATTTTTATAAACGGGTTAATTTTATTTTTAGCCATAATATGGTTAGTTGCACCACTAATTATGTGGTATATAAGTAAAGACATAGAAGATGGAAGAAAAGCAGAGAAATTAACCGAAGAAGAAAAAGAATTTGTTATGGATATAGCACAAAAAACATGGAACTTTTTTAGAGAAAATTTGACAGAAAAAAATAATTATTTGCCACCAGATAATTTCCAAGAAGATAGAGTTCCAAAACTAGTAAGCAGAACTTCACCAACTAATATAGGGTTAGCATTATTGGCAGTAATTTCTAGTTATGATTTAAAATTTGAAAATTTAGATAATACAATAAATCTTCTTGAAAAAATGATAAATACTATAACAGAGCTTCCAAAATGGAATGGTCATTTATATAATTGGTATGATATAAAAGATTTAAAACCATTAGAACCTAAATATGTTTCATCTGTAGATAGTGGTAACTTTATAGGCTATTTGTATGTGTTAAAGGAGTTTTTAGAAGAGATAAAATATAAAACACAAAATATTAATAATAGTATAAGTGAAATAAGTAATGAAAAAGAAAGAAAATTATATGAAGTAAAAGAAAATTTAAGTTTAGCAAACAAAATAAATAATATGCTAACAATAGTAAATGACATTATAATAGGAACTGACTTTTCTAAATTATATAATAAAGAAAATATGCTATTTTCAATTGGTTTTAATGTAGAGGAAAATAGTTTAACAGATTCGTATTATGATCTTCTTGCATCTGAGGCAAGACAAACTAGCTTAGTTGCAATTGCTAAAAAAGATGTAGAAGTAAAACATTGGAGCAATTTAAGCAGAACTTTAACGAAATTTAAAAATTATAAAGGGTTGCTTTCTTGGTCTGGTACTTCTTTTGAATATCTTATGCCAAATGTAAATATAACAAAATATCCAGGAAGTTTGTTAGACGAATCTTGTAAATTTATGATAATGAGCCAAAAAGAGTATGCAAAAATGTTAAATATTCCTTGGGGCTTTTCTGAGGCAGCATTTAATTTAAAAGATTTAAATAATAATTACCAGTATAAAGCATTTGGAATTCCATGGCTTGGATTAAAAAGAGGGTTATCTGACGAAATTGTAGTTGCTCCATATGGAAGTGCAATGGCTTTGAATGACGAGCCGACAAGCGTAATAAATAACTTAAAAGAATTACAAAAAAACAATATGTATAACAAATATGGATTGTATGAATCTATAGATTATACAAGTACAAGACTAAAAAAGGGAGAAGAATATGCAAATGTAAAAACTTATATGGCACATCATCAAGGACTTATTCTTTTATCTGTAAATAATTTGATAAATAATAATATATTGCCAGAAAGATTTATGGCAAATCCAGAGATGAAAGCTATAGATATACTATTGCAAGAAAGAATGCCAGAGAGTTTAATTGTAACAAAAGAGAAAAAAGAAAAAGTAGAAAGAGTAGTAAATTTTGATTATGAAACATATACACAAAGGGAAATTAGCAAAATAAATAATAATTTAAAACAAATAAATGTAATATCTAATAATAATTATGCAATTGTTATGGACGAAAAAGGAAATGGTTACAGTAAGTATAAAGATATTTTAATAAATAGATACAAAAAAACAGATGATATAGAACAGGGGATTTACTTTTATTTTAAGAATATAAGATCAAAAAGAATTTGGACAACAGCATATATGTCTTATTTAAATAAACCAGATAAATATACAATATATTTTGCACCAGATAATGATAAAATTGTAAGACAAGATGGAAATATAGAAACTATTTTAAAAACTACAATTTCACCAAATGAACCTGTTGAGTTAAGAAAGATAAAACTTACTAATACAGGACTTACAGAAGAAATAATAGAAATAACAAGTATGTTAGAACCAATGCTTTCTAAAAGAGAACAAGATTATGCACATAAGGTATTTAATAATTTGTTTTTAAGTTATGAGTGGTTAGAAAAACCAGAAATTTTACTTGTAAAAAGAAATACTAGAGGAGAAAGTGAAAGAGAAGTTTATTTAGCATTAAATTTATATACAGAAAACGAAACTATAGGAGAAATAGAATTTGAAACAGATAAAGAAAAGTTTTTAGGAAGGAATATATTAGGACTTCCAAAAGCAGTAGAAAATTCTACACCATTTAGTAAAAAGGTGGGTACAAGTACAGAAACAGTTGCAGCAATGAAAAGAATAGTAAATATACTACCAGAACAAAGTGTAGAACTTAACTTAATTATAGCAGTTGGCGAAACTCGTGAAGAAGCATTGGGAAGGGTAGTTGAATTTAAAAATGAAGAGAAAATAAAAAGAAGTTTTAATTTAGCAAGAGCTAAAGTTGAAGCAGAAAATAGTTACTTGGGGATAAAAGGAAAAGATGTGGAATTATATCAGAAAATGCTTAAGTATTTGGTATTTACAAACCCACTAAAAACTATTTTATATAAAGGAAGGACAAATGAACATGCATTAGTAGAAGATTTATGGAAATATGGAATTTCTGGTGATGTACCTATTTTACTTGTAAAAATAAAAGATGCAAATGATATAGAAATAGTAAAGGAAACTATAAAAGCATATGATTATTTTAGAATAAAGAATATAGAAATAGACTTAGTTATCATAAACGAAGAAAAAAATAGTTATAATAATTATGTAAAAGAAGGAGTTCAGAATGCAATATACAACCAAGGTTTGGGATTTATGCAAAACATTAAAGGTGGAATATTTTTACTAAATGGATTAAGTAAGAAGGATAAGGAAAATATAGAATATAGGTCAAATTTAGTAGTTAATGCAGACATGGGAAGTATATTAAGACAAATAAAAGATTTAGAGGAAGAATATTTAGAAAATATAAAAGAAATAAGTGATGAAAGCAATTTAAGAGTAATACCAGAAGAAGATAATTATGCAAGTAGTTTAATTACAGAAGAACTAAAATATTATAATGATTACGGTGGATTTTCAGAAGACGGAACAGAATATAAAATAAAGGTAAGTAAAGAAGTAAAACTTCCAACAGTATGGAGTCATGTACTTGCTAATAAAAATTTTGGAAGTGTTGTAACAGAAAGTATGGGAGGTTATACTTGGTTTAAAAATAGTAGGTTAAATAGACTTACTGCATGGAATAATAATCCTGTAACAGATGTGCCGTCAGAAGTTATATATCTTGAAGATATGGAAACCAAAAAAGTTTGGTCCATGGGATTAAATCCTGTACCAGATGATAATCCATACTATGTCACTTATGGATTTGGATATGCAAAATATACTCATATTAGTAATGGATTAAAGCAAAATGTAGATATATTTGTACCAATGAATGAAAATGTTAAGGTACAAGTATTAACTTTAGAAAATACGCAAGTGAAAAAGAAAGAAGTAAAAATTGTATATTATTTAAAACCAGTTTTAGATGAAGATGAAATAAAATCTAATGGATATAATAAATTAGACTATAATAATAAGTTTAATACAATATTTATTCAGAATATTACAAAGCCCGCGAATAGTAATATAATGTGGATTTCAAGTAGTGAGAATATTTTATCATATACAGGTAGTAAGCATAGCTTTTTCGGAAAAGGAAATCTTAATGCACCAGACGCAATAAGGAAAATTGAGCTAGATAATAAAAATTCATTATGGAAAGATGGAATAATTGCAATAGAAATGAAAGTGGAAATAGAAGCACTTTCTAAAAAAGAAATTGTATTAATGGTGGGTGCAGGAGAAAGTATGTTAGAATGCCAAGACACATCTTATAAATATAGCAATTTAAATAATGTAAGAACAGAATTTATGAACGTAAAAAAATATTGGAATAATTTAATAAATCATATACAGGTAAAAACACCAGTAGAGTCTATGAATATTATGCTAAATGGTTGGCTTTTATACCAAACAATATGTTCTAGAATATGGGCAAGAAGCGGATATTACCAATCTGGTGGAGCATTTGGATTTAGGGACCAACTTCAAGACTCTATGGCTACAAAGTATGTGGACATAGACATTATGAAAAATCAAATAATTAAGCATAGTGAACATCAATTTTTAGAAGGAGATGTTGAGCATTGGTGGCATGATGAAAATGGAAGTGGAATAAGGACAAGGTTTTCAGACGATTTATTGTGGTTAGTATATGTAACTTTAGATTATGTATATTTTTCAGGAACTAAAGATATTTTAGAGATTGAAGTTCCATATTTGCAAGGTCAAATTTTGGAAGAAGGTGTTGACGAAAGATATGACAAATATGCTAAATCAAATGTAGTAGAAGATATCTATAATCATTGTATTAGAGCGATAGAACATTCCTTAAATTTTGGAGAAAACGGACTTCCTAAAATAGGTTCAGGAGATTGGAATGATGGATTAAGTAAAGTTGGAAATAAAGGAAAAGGTGAAAGTGTATGGCTTGGTTTCTTTCTGTATGTTATTTTGAAAAAAATACTTCCGATTTGTAGAGACAGAGGAGAAGAGGAAAGAGCTAAAAGGTATGAAGATATATCAGAAAAACTAAAAAGGGCACTTAATACTAATGCATGGGATGGAAGATGGTATAAACGAGCATTTATGGATAATGGAGATGCCTTAGGTAGTATAGAAAATGAAGAATGTAAAATAGATAGTATTTCACAAAGTTGGGCAGCAATTTCTAAAGCAGGAGATAATGACAAAAAGTATATTGCACTAGAAAGCTTAGAAAATCATTTAGTAGATAGGGAAAATGGAATTATAAAACTTTTGGATCCTCCATTTAACAAAGGACCTTTAGATCCAGGATATATAAAATCATATTTACCAGGAATTAGAGAAAATGGCGGACAATACACACATGGGGCAATATGGGTAATAATAGCAGAAGCAATATTGGGGTTTGGAGATAAAGCTACAGAATTTTTTAGAATGATAAATCCAATAGAACATTCTAGAACAAAAGACTCTGCAAATAAATACAAAGTGGAACCTTATGTGATGGCAGCAGATGTATATGGGCAAGGAAACTTAGCAGGTAGAGGAGGATGGACATGGTATACAGGGTCTAGCAGTTGGATGTATGAAGCAGGAATAAAATATATTTTAGGATTAAATATTGTAAAAGACTTTTTAAGAATAACTCCATGTATTCCTAAAGAATGGAAAGAGTATTCAATAAAATATAGATATGGAAGTAGTATTTATAATATTACTGTAAAAAATAAAAATGGAAAAAATACTGGAGTAGAAAAATTCATTGTAAATGGAGAAGAAATTCCAGACAAACAAGTCAAACTAAATAAAATGGGAGGAATTTATCATATTGACATCATAATGTAACAAATTACAACAAAATGTAACACAAAAAATATATTATAAAAAAATTGTTTCTATAATATTACAAAAATTTTACAAAATAACAGGAAATATCTTGTACAAATTATTTTAATGTGATATAAATATATATAAATAATAGGCTTATCAAATGAAAGGTGGGGCTGTTTGTGGAAGAAAAGTATGAGAGTAACTATGACAAGAAAAAAATTCTAATTGTTGATGATGAAAAGCCAATTGTAGAAATTTTAACTTATAATTTACACAAAGAGGGATATGAAACTATAGAAGCATATGATGGAGAGCAAGCAATAACACTAGCGCTAACTCAGAAACCAGACTTAATATTATTAGATATAATGCTTCCAAAAGTAGATGGATTAACTGTATGCAAAAGAATAAGACACACTTTAACAAATGTTCCAATTTTAATTTTGTCTGCGAAAGATGAAGAAATAGATAAAATACTAGGTTTAGAACTAGGTGCAGACGATTATATTACAAAGCCATTTAGTGTAAGAGAATTAATGGCTAGAGTAAAAGCAAATTTGAGGAAATCTGAAGTAATACAAGATGTAGAACAGGTAGAAGAAGAAACAGAGGAAGATGGTAATAAAATAGAAGTAGGGGAGTTAAAATTAGATTTAGACAAATACGAGGTAAAAGTAAGAGGAGAAGTAATAGATTTAACATTAAGAGAATTTGAAGTATTAAAATATTTAGCAAATCAACCAGGGCAAGTGGTGACAAGAGAAACTTTATTAGAAAAAGTTTGGGGCTATGAATATTATGGAGACATTAGAACAGTTGATGTTACAGTAAGAAGAATTAGAGAAAAAATAGAAAAAGACACATCAAATCCAAAAATATTAATTACAAAGAGAAGTGTAGGCTATTATATAGCTGCAAGATAGTACAAAAAATTCTTGTAAATGGGCAAATGGGCAAAACCCATTTGCCTATTTATTTTTTTATTTGATATAATATATTTTTTATAAAAGTGAGAATTGTGAAAGATTTTTTTATGAAAGTTAAAAATTTTAAAGTTTGAACTTTATAAAATGTTATTTTTGCAAAGTAGAAAATTAGAAAGGAGTTTATAGTATATTTAATTTGTAAATATACTATATAAGTTAATAATGAAAAAAAATATTCAAAATAAAATAGTTTTAATATTTTTTATTGTAGGAATATTAATAATAGCAGGAATATCTGCATTTACAGTATATACACTGCAAAAAATGTCTGGGACAATAGATGTAAGCATCCCAATAAGAGATTTATTGATAATTAGTGCAATAGCATTAGTTTTATACATTTTAATAACAATAGTTATAAAATATTTTGTTTCTAAATCTGTAGTAAAGCCAATTAATAGATTAATTGAAAGTGCAGAAAAAATGGCAAAAGGCCAGAACATGGAAATGTCAAATATTTTAAATGAGAAAACAGAAGTAGATGAGCTTGTTAATGCATTTAATTTAATGACACGTGAGCTTAACCAAAAGTTAACAGAAGTAAATAGGCAAAAAAAGCAAATTGAAACTATTTTATTACATATGACAGATGGTGTTATTGCTTTTGACATGAATGGGGAAATTATACATATAAATCCAGCTGCTAAAACTCTTCTAGGATTAACAGACAAAGAAGATACTTTTGAAAAAATGTTTAAAAAGTTAAATATAGATGTTAATTTAGAAAAGATAATCTATTTGGAAAATTGGACATCTTCAGAACAAAAAGTAGAAGTTGGAAATAAAGCTGTAAATTTATTTTTCGCACCATTTCAAGACGAAAATGATAAACCAACAGGTGTAATGGTTGTAATACAAGATATTACAGAACATGTTAAACTAGATAATATGAGAAGAGAGTTTGTAGCAGATGTATCACATGAATTAAAAACTCCTATTACATCAATTATGGGATATGCAGATACTCTATTAGAGGAAGAGTATGATAGAGAAACACAAAGCAAATTTTTAAGTGTAATTGCATCAGAAGCGAGGAGAATGGCAAAGCTCGTTACAGACTTATTAACTCTTTCGAGATATGACAATAATAAAATAAAAAAAGAAGTTACACAATTTGATTTGGGAGATTTAACAAAAGAATGCCAAGAAAAACTAAAATTTGAAATAGAGAAAAAACATCATAATGTAGAATGTTTTGTAACAGCTAATGTTCCACCAGTTCAGGCAGATAAAGATGGAATTGAGAGAGTCATTTTAAACATAATTTCAAACGCTATAAAATATACTCCAGAAAACGGAACTATAAAAGTATATGTAGGATTTGTTTATAATGATGCGTATATAAAAATTATAGATAATGGTATTGGGATTCCAGAAAAAGATTTATCTAGAATTTTTGAAAGATTTTACAGAGTAGATAAAGCAAGAAGTAGAGAGTTTGGAGGAACTGGACTTGGACTTTCTATTGCTCAAGAAATTTTAACTAAAAATAATGGAAGCATAGATATAAAAAGCGAAGTGGGTAAGGGAACAGAAGTTGTTATTAGAATTCCTGTTATTAAACATTAATGAGAATATTAAGTAATGAGCCATTGCTAATATAAAAGTTAAGTAATGGGATATTACTTTAAATAAATTATTGAATAAATGCAAGTTTTAATGTATAATTTTATAAGTATTTTATTAAGTAAGAGGTAAGAATTAGAATGAATGAAAAGGTTAAAGATATATTAGAATGGATTTTGTGTATTGTAATTGCTTTAGTTCTAGCATTATTAATACGTTATTATATAGGGACACCAACAATAGTAAAACAAGTATCTATGAAACCTACATTATTGCAAGATGATAGACTTATTTTAAATAGATGGGGAAGAACCACTAAAAAATTGCCAGAAAGAGGCGATATTATAACATTTGAAGCCCCAACAAATGCAAGATGGTCAAAGGACAAACAAGATTTAACAAATCCAATTGCAAAATATGAAAATAAGCCAACAAATGTATGGGAAGGCTTTGTTCATAATGTATTAGAATGGGGGAAAGAAAGCTATATTAAAAGAGTTATAGCACTTCCAGGTGAGCATGTAGAAATTAAAGAAGAAAAAGTTTATATAAATGGAGAAGAACTAAAAGAAGACTATCTTCAACCAGGAGTAGTAACTAATTTGGGAGAAGCAGGTGTATATTCTGACTTTATAGTACCAGAAAATTCTGTTTTTGCAATGGGAGATAATAGAACACAATCAACAGATTGCAGAGTATTTGGTTGTATACCTTTAGAAAAAATAGAAGGAAAAGTTTGGATTAGATTTTGGCCACTTAACAAATTTGGAAAAGTAGAATAAAAATAATATAAATAATAAATTGTTTAAGAGGGAGAAAAGGTTTGGATTTTAATAGCTTAATAGGAAATTCAAAAATAAAGGAATATTTAACAAATGTAGCATTAACAAACCAAAACTTACATAGCTACATATTTTCGGGAAGAGAAGGAATAGGCAAAAAGCTATTTGCCATTAATTTTGCTAAAATGCTTTTATGTCTTTCAGAAAGTAAACCATGTAATAGTTGCAAATCATGTATTAGCTTTGAAGGTGGAAATCACACCGATTTTATGCTAATAAATGCAGAAGACGGAAAAAGTATAAAAATAGAGCAAATACGTTTAATGCAAGAAAAAGTTGTAGAAAAGCCAATTATTTCTCCTAAAAAAGTTTATATAATAAATGATGCAGAACTTATGACAAAAGAAGCACAAAATTGCTTATTAAAAACATTGGAAGAACCACCAGAGTATGTTATAATTATTTTAATTGTTTCAAATGAAAGTAAATTATTAAACACTGTAAAATCAAGATGTGTAAAAATAGAGTTTTCTAAATTGACAAATGAAGAAATAAACAATTATTTACAAGGTTGTGGAGCAAGTAAACTGTCTAATACATTATTAGAACAATGTGATGGTAGTTTAAAAAAAGCTTTAACAATTGGGGACAAGGCACAAGACTATGAGACAGTAGAAAAAATTATAAATAATTTAGACAAAGTAGATATAGCTAAGGTTTGGAATTCAGCAGATTTACTTTATAAATCACAGGATGAAATTTTAGATTTTTTAGATTATATAAATGTTGTATTGTATAATAAGTTAATAGAAAAAGATAAAATGGCATATATAAATTCCATAAATGTTGTAGAACAGACGAAAAAAAATTTGCTAGCAAATGCAAATTATAATATGTGTATAGATAATTTGTTATTAAAGTTATGGGAGGAATTTAATGAACAAAGCAATAGGGGTTAGATTTAAAAGACCAGGCAAAGTATATTTTTTTGATGCTGGGAATATAGATGTAAATGTAAAAGATAAAGTAATTGTAGAAACAGCTATGGGACAAGAAATTGGAGAAGTTATAATAAATAACAAAAATCTTGCAAATAACAAGATTAAAACATCTTTAAAGCCAATAGTAAGAGTAGCTACTGGAAAAGATTTAAAACATTTGCAAGAAAATAAAGAAAAGGAAAAAGAAGCTTTTAAAATCTGTGAAGAAAAAATTAAAAGTCATAATTTAAATATGAGTTTAGTAGATGTAGCATATACTTTTGATAATGCAAAATTATTATTTTACTTTACTGCAGATAGTAGAATTGACTTTAGAGAACTTGTAAAAGATTTAGCTTCGATATTCAAAACAAGGATAGAATTAAGACAAATAGGAGTAAGAGACCAAGTAAGAAGAATTGGTGGAAATGGTGTATGTGGAAGAGAATTATGTTGTTGTACATTTTTAAATAATTTTGATACAGTATCTATAAAAATGGCAAAAGAACAAAATATTGCGTTAAATCCAGCCAAAATCTCCGGTAATTGTGGAAGACTTATGTGTTGTTTAAAATATGAGCAAGAAGCATATGAAGAGAAATTAAATAAACTTCCCAAAGTAGGAGCAATAGTAAAAACAGAAGACGGGGAAGGCACAGTTGATAATGTAGAGATATTAAAAGAAATTGTTAGAGTAAAAATTAGGGATGAGGAAGATACTTTTTATAAAAAATATCCTGCATCAGAAGTAAAGATAATAAAGAACATTGAATCGAAAGAACTTAATAAAGAAGAACAAGAAAACTTAAAAGAATTAGAAAAGTTAGAAAAATTGGATAAAATGGAAAATGCAGCGAGTGAAGATGACATCTAATATTAATGGGTTTATAGGTATCCCTTAAAAAACCTAAATAATGAAGAGGTGGTGAAAATAATGGCATATAAAATAACAGATAGATGTATTAGTTGTGGTGCGTGTGCAGCAGAATGTCCAGTAAATTGCATCTCAGAAGGTGATGGAAAATATGAAATAGATGCCAGCCAATGCATTAGTTGTGGAACATGTGCAGGCGTTTGCCCAGTAGAAGCACCAGAACCAGATGAAGAATAGAAATTGTAGATGCATACTTTTTATATTAAATTATTAAAATTAGTTTAGTCAACAATTACTATTTTTAAAAATAAGTAACATATTTTAATATAGATATATTAAAGTATAAATATATTTATATTATTGTGAAATACTTAAAAAGAAGCTATTATAAGATAACTTAATCTAATAGCTTCCTTTTTTTATGAATATATAAAAAATCTAGTAGTTTTATTTTTATAAAAAGATAAATTTACTTTTTCCTTAAATAAATATATAAAAAATTTGTGTAAATTTTACACAAATTTTTTAGTATTATCTTTTAGATAATTTATTTTGAATAAATTTAATTTTCAAGTGCTATAACAGGTACATTTATCTCTTTTGCTAAAATTTTTAAAGACCTACTG
>ERZ1673697.2553-NODE-2553-length-15699-cov-43.720212_pt1 | contig 15699 bp, 8 predicted proteins | sample MGYA00580227_ERZ1673697 | MGnify/ENA primary metagenome ERZ1673697 (study PRJEB41218, sample SAMN15661759) | gut metagenome | host: Homo sapiens | place: Canada: London | collected 2015-08-20/2019-03-30 | study: EMG produced TPA metagenomics assembly of...
CCTGTTTCCCACCTTGCCACAGCCTGCCGTGTTACCCCCAGCTGCTCTGCCAGCATTTCCTGGGTCATGCCTTTTTCTTTCCGGGCGGATGCAATTTTCTCTCCCAATGTCATGGTGCTATTCCCCTTTCTTTGGGGACAGCATAGCACAGCTGTACTACTATTTTCAAGCAACTTTGTATCACTTTTCTGCCACTTTTCCGCAATAAGCAGTTTCATTCCCCGCAAAGCAGCATAAAAAATCCCCCACAGTACCCTTTCCGTTCGCAGTTGCCCGTGCGGAGAATGCTGTGGGGGATGTTATGTTTTATTGTCAGGCTAAGCTTATCAGATAAGAAAAGTCTTACTTTTCAGCGTGGTCGTAAGCGCTGCCTTCGGCATCGCGGATTTCCTCGGCGCGAGCCAGCTCTTCTTCAACCTCCGGCAAACCGGTTCCGGCGGGGATCAGCTTACCGATGATGACGTTCTCCTTCAGACCGGCCAGCGGGTCAACCTTGCCCTTGATGGCGGCTTCGGTCAGAACGCGGGTAGTTTCCTGGAAGGATGCAGCGGACAGGAAGCTGTCGGTTGCCAGGCTGGACTTGGTGATACCAAGCAGGATCTGACTGGCCTGGACCAGCTTCAGGTCGGTTTCGCCTGCATCAATGCGTTCCTGAATCTTCTCGTTCTCGATCATCACATCGCGGCGGTTGACAACGCTGCCCATGATGAACTCGCTGGAACCTGCATCGTCAATGCGAACCTTACGCATCATCTGGCGGACGATAACTTCGATATGCTTATCGTTGATTTCAACGCCCTGCAGACGGTAAACCTTCTGGACTTCGCTGATCAGGTAGTTCTGGGTAGCAATGCGGCCCTTGACAGCCAGGATATCCTGCGGATAAGCATGGCCTTCGGTCAACAGTGCGCCCTTGACGAGCACATCGCCCTCCATCACCTTCAGGCGGTGGCCGAACGGGATCAGGTAGCTCTTGGTAACCGGTGCGCCGTTATCGTCAACACCGGTCACTTCAACGTGGCGGCTCTTCTTGGTATCGTCAATATGGACGGTACCGGCGATCTCGGACATGATAGCCATTGCCTTCGGGCGGCGGCTCTCGAACAGTTCTTCAACACGCGGAAGGCCCTGAGTAATATCTTCAGCAGATGCGATACCGCCAGTATGGAAGGTACGCATGGTCAGCTGAGTACCGGGTTCGCCGATGGACTGTGCCGCAATGATACCGACGGATTCACCGACCTTAACGCACTGGCCGTTGGACATGTTGGAGCCGTAGCAGCGGGCACAGACGCCAACGTGAGCACGGCAGGTCATCACGCTGCGGATCTCCAGCTCGGTAATACCGGCAGCTTTGATCTTTTCAGCGTCGAACATATCCATCATCTTGTCCTTGGACACAATGAGTTCGCCGGTCTTGGGATCCTTCACGTCATGCAGAGCATAACGGCCAATCAGACGCTCGGAGAAGCTTTCGATGGTAGCGTTGCCTTCGCTGATCTCGCTGACGAGGATACCCTCGGTAGCGTGGCAGTCTTCCTCGCGGATGATGACTTCCTGAGAAACGTCAACCAGACGGCGGGTCAGGTAGCCAGAGTCAGCAGTACGCAGTGCGGTATCGGTCAAACCTTTACGAGCGCCTCGAGAAGAGATGAAGTACTCCAAGATGTTCAGGCCTTCGCGGTAGTTTGCACGGATAGGCATTTCCAGGGTTTTACCTGCGGTGTTAGCCAGCAGGCCGCGCATGCCGGCCAGCTGCTTGATCTGGTCCATAGAACCACGAGCACCAGAGTCGGACATCATATAGATGGGGTTGCGCTGGTGGTGGGTCTTCAGGTTGGTAGACAGAGCGTTGGAAACTTCCTCGGTAGCTGCCTGCCAGATCTCAACGGTGTTCTTATAGCGCTCTTCATCAGAGATAAGACCACGGTTGAAGTTCTTCATGACCTTTTCAACCTTCTTGTCAGCCGCAGCCAGGATCGCCGGCTTCTCTTCGGGGATGATAGCGTCAGGCACGGCAACGGTGATGGCGGAAAGGGTGGAATACTTATAGCCCTGTGCCTTGATGTGGTCCAGCATGATAGCGCAGCGCTTGGTGCCATGCTTTGTCAGGCAGCGGCTGATGATGTCGGGCAGCTTCTTCTTGGTGACCTGGAAATCGACTTCGTAATCGAACTTATGTTCGGGGTCGGTGCGATCCACATAGCCCAGATCCTGCGGGATGGGGGTGTTGAAGATGATCTTGCCGACAGTGGTGGTGACAAGGGCGGTTTCGGGGCCGTTGCCAAAGTCCATGGTGCGGCGCACCTTAACGGGAGCCTGCAGGGTGACGATATGCTCGGCGTAAGCCATCAGGGCTTCGTCCTCATCGCGGAACACCTTGTCGTGGCCGGGGTCTTCGGGGTTGACCATGGTGAGGTAGTAAGAGCCCAGGATCATATCCTGCGTGGGCACGGTGACGGGTTCGCCGTCAGACGGCTTCAGCAGGTTGCCGGAAGCCAGCATCAGCATCTTGGCTTCGCGCTGTGCTTCGGTGGACAGCGGCAGATGGACAGCCATCTGGTCGCCGTCGAAGTCAGCGTTGAAGGGGGTGCAGACCAGCGGGTGCAGCTTGATGGCGTGGCCTTCGACCAGAACGGGCTCAAATGCCTGAATGCCCAGGCGGTGCAGGGTAGGTGCACGGTTCAGCAGAACGGGATGGCCCTTGATGACGGTTTCGAGAGAGTCCCACACCTCGGTGGAAGCACGCTCGACCTTTTTGCGGGCAGCCTTGATGTTGGAGGCAATGCCCTTCTGGACCAGGTCCTTCATAACGAAGGGCTTGAACAGCTCCAGAGCCATCTCTTTGGGCAGACCGCACTGGTACATCTTCAGCTCAGGGCCGACAACGATAACGGAACGGCCAGAGTAGTCAACACGTTTGCCCAACAGGTTCTGGCGGAAGCGGCCCTGCTTGCCCTTCAGCATATCGGAAAGGCTCTTGAGGGCGCGGTTGTTGGGGCCAGTGACCGGGCGGCCGCGGCGGCCGTTATCGATCAGGGCGTCAACTGCTTCCTGCAGCATGCGCTTTTCGTTGCGCACGATGATGTCGGGAGCGCCCAGCTCCAGCAGGCGCTTCAGACGGTTGTTGCGGTTGATCACGCGACGGTACAGATCGTTCAGGTCGGAAGTCGCAAAGCGGCCGCCATCCAGCTGGACCATGGGGCGGATATCCGGCGGGATGACCGGAACAACGTTCAGGATCATCCACTCCGGGCGCTGGCCGGACAGGCGGAATGCATCAACGCACTCCAGGCGTTTCAACAGGCGGACGCGCTTCTGGCCGGTAGCCTTTTCCAGTTCCTCATGCAGCTCTGCGGACAGAGCTTCCAGGTCGATCTCAGCCAGCAGCTTCTGGACGGCTTCGGCGCCCATGCCGGCTTCAAAGGTATCCTCGTACTTTTCCCGCATCTCCTTGTACTCGCGTTCGGTCAGGAGTTGCTTTTTCTCCAGCGGAGTAAAGCCGGGATCGGTAACGATATAGTTTGCAAAGTAGAGCACCTTGTCCAGCTGGCGGGGGCCGATGTCCAGCATCAGGCCAATGCGGCTGGGAATGCCCTTGAAATACCAGATGTGCGAAACGGGTGCAGCCAGCTCAATGTGGCCCATGCGCTCGCGGCGGACCTTAGCGCGGGTAACTTCGACACCGCACTTATCGCAGATCTTACCCTTATAGCGGATGCGCTTATACTTGCCGCAGTGGCATTCCCAGTCCTTGGTAGGTCCAAAAATGCGCTCGCAGAACAGGCCGTCGCGCTCCGGCTTCAGGGTGCGGTAGTTGATGGTTTCAGGTTTCTTGACCTCGCCATAGCTCCAGGCACGGATCTGGTCGGGAGAAGCAAGGCCGATCTTGATAGAATCGAACTCTTTATTTTCCATTCAGCGAACCCTCTCATTTAATCGTGACGTAAACAGCATTCCGATCATTCACCGTCGAACAGGTCGTTGCCATTGTCGGCTTCGATCTGTGCCAGAGAAGCTTCATCCGGCTCCTCATCGCCCAGGTCGTCGTCAAAGCCTTCATCGGCATCCTTGACACTGTAATCATCCTGCAGCTCGCTTTCCAGCAGAACGTTATCACCGATATCGCTGTTGTCAAAGTTGGCATCGTCATCGTCATATTCCTGACGCATATCAACAGCGTTGCCTTCCTTATCCTGAACAACAATATCCAGGCCAAGGCTCTGCAGTTCTTTCAGCATAACGCGGAAGCTTTCGGGGATGCCCGGATTCGGCACATCTTCGCCCTTGACGATTGCTTCGTAGGTCTTGACACGGCCCACAACGTCGTCAGACTTGACAGTCAGGATTTCCTGCAGGGTGTAAGCCGCGCCATAAGCTTCCAGAGCCCAAACTTCCATTTCGCCGAAACGCTGGCCGCCGAACTGGGCCTTGCCGCCCAAAGGCTGCTGGGTAACCAGAGAGTACGGGCCGGTGGAACGGGCATGGATCTTATCATCAACCAGGTGATGCAGCTTGAGGTAGTACATATAACCGACAGTAACCTTGGAGGGGAACTTTTCGCCGGTACGGCCATCGTAAACGGTGGTCTTGCCATCATCGGTCAGGTCGATCTTGCTGAAATCGATGATGTGGCCCTTATCGCCCATCAGGCGGGGCAGCTTGGTGGGATATTCCGGTGCATGGTCGCCATGCCACTTATCGCGGGCTTCGGCCAGGCAGTCACGGATATCGGATTCGTGCGCGCCATCGAACACGGGGGTCTGCACATGCCAGCCAAGGGCCTTGGCAACATAGCCAAGGTTGACTTCCAGCACCTGACCGATGTTCATACGGGAAGGAACGCCCAGGGGGTTCAGCACGATATCCAGCGGGGTACCGTCAGGCAGGAACGGCATGTCCTCCTGCGGCAGAATGCGGGAAACAACACCCTTGTTGCCGTGACGGCCTGCCATCTTATCGCCAACACTGATCTTACGCTTCTGGGCGATATAGACGCGCACGCAGGTGCGCACGCCGGGCTGCAGCTCGTCAGAGTTTTCGGGGGTAAAGACCTTAACATCCACAACAATGCCGTAAGCACCGTGGGGAACGCGCAGGGAGGTATCACGTACTTCCCGTGCCTTTTCGCCAAAGATGGCGCGCAGCAGGCGCTCTTCGGCGGTCAGTTCGGTTTCACCCTTCGGGGTAACCTTACCAACCAGAATATCGCCGGTCTTGACTTCGGCGCCGATGCGGATAATGCCGCGGTCGTCCAGATCCTTCAGGGAATCATCGCCGACGTTGGGGATATCACGGGTCACCTCTTCAGGTCCCAGCTTGGTATCGCGGGCTTCGCTCTCGTACTCCTCAATGTGGATAGAGGTGTAGATATCCTCGCGGACCAGCTTTTCGTTCAGCAGAACAGCGTCCTCATAGTTGTAGCCTTCCCAGGTCATGAAGCCGATCAGAGCGTTCTTGCCCAGAGAGATCTCGCCGTCCTTGGTGGCGGGGCCGTCAGCCAGAACGTCGCCCTTCTTGACAACATCGCCCACATAGACGGCGGGGCGCTGGTTGACGCAGGTTCCCTGGTTGGAGCGCATAAACTTAATCAGTTCATAGGTATCGGCGGAGCCATCTTCCAGACGGACAACGACCTTATCTGCGTCAACGCTTTCAACGGTGCCGTCATGGGCAGCAAGCACGCAGACACCGGAGTCGGTAGCAGCCTTGTATTCCATGCCGGTAGCAACCAGAGAGCGCTGGGTAACCATCAGAGGCACAGCCTGACGCTGCATGTTGGAGCCCATCAGAGCACGGTTACAGTCATCGTTTTCCAGGAAGGGAATGCAGGCGGTAGCCACAGAAACCATCATTCGCGGAGAGACATCCATGAAATCGACCTGTTCACGGGCAAATTCCTGAATGTCGTTGCGATGACGGCCGGAAACGCGGGGACGGACAAAGCAGTTGTTCTCGTCCAGCGGTTCGTTGGCCTGTGCCACGATGTATTCATCTTCAACGTCGGCGGGCATATAAACAACTTCATCGGTAACAACGCCGGTTTCTTTATTCACGCGGCGGTAAGGTGCCTCAATGAAGCCGTACTTGTTGATCTTGGCGAAAGATGCCAGATAGGAGATCAGACCGATGTTGGAACCTTCGGGCGTCTCAATCGGGCACAGACGGCCATAGTGGGTATAATGAACGTCGCGGACTTCGAAGCCTGCACGGTCACGGGACAGACCGCCGGGGCCCAAAGCGGACAGACGGCGCTTATGGGTCAGCTCAGACAGCGGGTTGTTCTGGTCCATGAACTGAGACAGTGGGCTGGAACCGATGAACTCACGGATGGCAGCCACGACCGGGCGGATGTTGACCAGGCTCTGCGGGGTGATCTCGCCGGATTCCTGGTTCTGCAGGGTCATGCGCTCGCGCACAACGCGCTCCATACGGGCAAAGCCGATGCGGAACTGGTTCTGCAGCAATTCGCCAACGCTGCGCACGCGGCGGTTGCCCAAGTGGTCGATTTCATCGGTCACGCCGATGCCATGGTCAAGGCCCAGCAGGTAGTTGACGGAAGCAAAGATATCGTCAACGGTAACGGTGCGGCTGATGAGCTTATCATGATTCTTGGTCAGCAGTTCTTTCTGCTCTTCCGGATCGGAGGTAGCATCCAGAATCTTACGGATTTCGGCGAAGGAAGCGCGCTCGTTGATGCCGCATTCCTTCACGTCAAAGCTGAAGAAACTCTGGGCATCGACACAGCCGTTGGAGAACACGATCACATTGATCGGATCCTGGCCCTTGCGCTCCACGATAACAGTAACGCGGGAAACACCGGCGTTATCAATTTCAACAGCCTTTTCGTGGTTGATGCGCTCGCCCTTGGCGGCCAGCAGTTCGCCGGTCAGCGGGGCAATGATGTCCTCGGCAGTCTTATAGCCCGCAATACGACGGGACAGGCACAGCTTGTTGTTCATCTTGAAGCGGCCAAAACGAGCCAGGTCGTAACGGCGCGGATCAAAGAACAGCAGGTTGATGTGGCTGCGGGAGCTTTCCACCGTCGGCGGCTCGCCGGGGCGCAGCTTGCGGTAGCACTCCAGCAGGGCTTCCTCTGTGGAATGGGTGATATCCTTTTCCAGGGTGGCGTTGATTTTGGGTTCAGAATCGCCGAAGTACTGGCGGATCTGCTCATCGGTGCCAAGACCCAGTGCGCGCAGGAAGGTAGTAACCGGCAGCTTGCGGTTTTTATCAATGCGCACATAATATACATCGGAAGAATCGGTTTCGTATTCCAGCCATGCGCCGCGGTTGGGGTTCATGGTTGCGGTGAAAAGGTCCTTGCCGGTACGGTCCTTGCTGGAAGCATAGAACACGCCGGGCGAACGAACCAGCTGGCTGACGATAACACGTTCTGCACCGTTGGAGATGAAAGTGCCGGAATCCGTCATGAGCGGGAAATCGCCCATGAAAATTTCCTGTTCCTTCACTTCGCCGGTGCTTTTGTTCAACAGGCGCGCAGTGACATAAAGCGGCGCAGCATACGTTGCGTCACGCTCTTTACATTCTTTAATGGTATATTTGGGGTGCTTGTCCAGACGGTAATCGACAAATTCCAGCGAGAGATTCCCGGTGTAATCCTCGATCGCGTCAATGTCGTGGAACACTTCGCGCAGGCCCTCGTCCAGGAACCAGTTATAAGAGTTTTTCTGGATCTCGATGAGGTTGGGCATGCCAATCACTTCGTTGATGCGGGAAAAGCTCATTCTGGAGGTTCGACCGTTTTGTACGGGCTTGACCTTTACCATAAAATGCGACCACTCCTATTCCGTTCAGATTTGTTTTTTGGCAAAAGCGCTCCGCCGAAGCAATGATTTTCTTGGAACATTCGTCGTTTTTAACAAAGTTTGAAAAAACGCGGAAAAATCAAAATTCCTTTAGGGCGCTCTATTCCATTTTGTGATACTATGCCAGTATACCAGCCAAAAAGCTGATTGTCAAGGGCTCTTTTGGCATTTTGCGTGTTTTTTTATCAGGCAATTGAACGCCCGGCTTCGTGTCACATTTCTTTTGGCAAAGTGCTATTTTTGCATTTCTTCTGCCACTTGACAAATCCTTGAAATGCCGCTAATTGGCACAATGCCCAATTACCTTGTGTGTTTTTTGTATGGGTTGCAGCCTGCGTTTTTTCTGCATTTTCCCGGTTTTTACGCTTTGCAAACAAAAAGTGCCCTTCCCGCCGTTATCCGTGTGCAGGGTGGGCACTCGTCTGTTTTTGGTGTTATGCGTTTGATGCCGGGCCCGCCACACGGGTATTTACACCAGCTCCACCCGGTATTTTTGCAGCCAGTAATTCAGCTGCACAAACCAGGCAATGGTCTGCGGGGTGGTCATCAGCTGGCCATACCAGGGGGTCGCAGTCTCGGCAGCGGTCAACAGCTGTTCCAGCGCTGCCCTCTTGGCAATACGCAGCAGCGGGGCATCCGGGTCCTGCATTGCACTGCGCAGCATGGCGCTGACAGCGTTCAAATACGCCGGGTTCCATGTTTTAGGGTAGGGGCTCTTTTTTCGCCACAACACTTCCGTGGGCAGCACGCCCTGCATCGCCTGGCGCAGCAGGCCTTTTTCGTGGCCCTCGTAATCCTTATATTCCCACGGCACGCTGTACAGGTATTCCGCAATGCGGTAATCGCAGAACGGCACGCGCACTTCCAGCCCGCTGTACATACTCATTCGGTCCTTGCGGTCCAAAAGGGTCTGCATAAACCAGTTAAAGTTCAGGGCAAACATCTGGCGCATCCGTTGTTCCAGGGGATCCAGACCGGGGCGGATGGAAGTTTGCTCCAGCGTGGCGCGGTAGCCTTCATCAATATACGCCGCCGGGTCAATGCCGCCGAACACCTCCGGCTTAAAAAAGCTGACCCTGTATGCCGTGCTCTGCGCCCAAGGGAAGCCATACCGCTCCCGCACGGTCTTATCCCTGTACCAGGGGTAACCGCCAAATATCTCGTCCGCGCACTCGCCGGAAAGTGCCACGGTGGCTGTTTTACGGATCTCACGGCAGAACAGCAGCAGCGAGGAGTCCACATCCGCCATACCGGGCAAGTCGCGGGCGTCCACCGCTTCCAGCAGGGCGGCGGCCAGTGCTTCGCTGTCCAGCGTTACCCAGGTATGCTGCGCGTTCAAGAACTGGTTCATGGTACGGATATACGGCGCATCCGGGCTGGGCTGGAAATGGGTGGCGTGGAAGTACTTTTTGTTATCCTGATAACCGACCGAGAAAGTCTGCAGCGTTTTGCCCCGCGCCGTAAAGTGGGAATCCGCGATTGCCGAAATCAGGCTGGAATCCAGCCCGCCGGAAAGGAAGGTTGCCACCGGCACATCCGATACCAGCTGCCGCGTGACGGCATCCATCACCAGGTCCCGCACTTTGGCTGCGGTGTGGGTAAAATCATCGGGGTGTTCGTGGTCGGTCAGCTGCCAGTAGCGGCGCACGGTGAGGCGCGGCGCACCAACCTGTGGCACAGTGTATTCTGCGCAGCAGCCGGGCTTCAATTCCTGCACATTGCGGAACACCCCGCACCCCGGCGTGCGGCCGGGGCCGAGCAGCAGCACATCGGCCAGCCCATGGGCATCCACCTGCGGCGGGATCTCCGGGTGGCAGAGCAGCGTTTTCAGCTCGGAAGCAAAGATCAGGCTGTCCCCGTGCAGGGCATAGAACAGCGGCTTGACCCCGATGCGGTCCCGCGCCAGAAAGAGCTTTTGCGCCCGCTGCTGCCACACAGCAAATGCAAAAATACCGTTCAGCTTTTCCAGACAGTCCGGCCCCCACTGGGCAAAAGCATGTAACAAAACCTCAGTATCGGAATGGCTTACAAAGCGATGGCCCAGAGCCGCAAGCTGGGCGTGCAGCTCCGGCGTGTTGTACAGCTCGCCGTTGTACACCAGAATGTATTTCTCCCCGCCCTGATCCAGCACCATGGGCTGGCAGCCGTTTTCCAGATCCACCACAGCCAGCCGCGCATGGATCAGCGCCGCATGGCCGTGCAGGTACATTCCCCGCTGGTCCGGCCCGCGGCGTGCAAGGCTTTTCTGCATTCGGCAGTAAGCTGGGTAGTTGGCTGCAATCTTATTTGGGTCCGCGCTGATCTGTCCGGCAATTCCACACATCGTTATCCCCTCCCCTATATCATCAGGGTAATCGTATGCTGTGGCTTTGTCATTTATGCCTGCTGCACACAAAAATACACCCGCACCGCCGGGCAAACAGCAGTACGGGTGCAGATGATTTTAATTTGCTATTTCCATTCTATATAAGATAAGAATCACAGCATCAATCCAGGAAGTCGCGCAGCTTTTTGCTGCGGCTGGGGTGGCGCAGCTTGCGCAGGGCTTTTGCTTCGATCTGGCGGATACGTTCACGGGTAACGTTGAACTCCTTGCCCACCTCTTCCAGCGTGCGGGGGCGGCCATCTTCCAGGCCAAAGCGCAGGCGCAGGACCTTTTCTTCACGCGGGGTCAGGGTTTTCAGCACATCGGCCAGCTGCTCTTTCAACAGGGTCTGGCTGGCGGCTTCGGCGGGAACGGGGGCTTCCTCATCGGGGATAAAGTCGCCCAAGTGGCTATCTTCCTCCTCACCGATGGGGGTTTCGAGGCTGACGGGTTCCTGTGCCACGCGCATAATCTCGCGCACTTTGTCCACCGGCATATCCAGGCGCTCGGCAATTTCTTCGGCGCTGGGCTCATGGCCGTTTTCGTGCAGCAGTTGGCTGGAAACCTTTTTGACCTTGTTGATGGTTTCCACCATATGCACAGGGATACGGATGGTGCGGGCCTGATCCGCAATGGCGCGGGTGATGGCCTGGCGGATCCACCACGTTGCATAGGTGGAGAACTTGAAGCCCTTGGTATGGTCAAACTTTTCAACCGCTTTGATCAGACCCAGGTTACCTTCCTGGATCAGGTCCAGGAACTGCATGCCGCGGCCCACATAGCGCTTTGCAATGGAAACTACCAGACGCAGGTTGGCTTCGCTCAGGCGCTGCTTGGCGCGTTCGCCGTCCTTGCCGCCTTTCTGGATATCCAGGGCCAGCTGCACTTCCTCATCGGGGGTCAGCAGGGGCACGCGGCCGATCTCTTTCAGGTAAACCTTAACGGGGTCATCGATGGTAATGCCGTCCGAGGTAACGGTATCCTCAAAGTCATCCATCCCCTCCTCGCCCATATCGGCCACAGCGGACATATCAGTGGCGTCATCATCCACCACTTCAATGCCGTTGCTTTCCAGCTCTTCATACAGCTTTTCCATCTGCTCCGCGTCAATAACACGGCTGCTTTCTTCCATAGCGTCACTGATTTCGGTGCTGGTCAATTTGCCTGCACGGCGGCCCTGTTCAATCAGGTTGCGAATCGAATCTTTCTTTTCTGCCATAAGTAGTTTCTCCTTTGGTTTTTATTCTGCCCATCTTACTGGAACGGGATAAAACAACATGGTTTTGGCCGGGTGGAAATTATTCTTCCGGCGGGCGTTCGCCCACTTTTTTGCGGGCAAGGGCGGCAAATTTCTGCCGGAATTCATCGTCTGTGGTGCCTGCTACCTGGGCGCTTTCGGGGTTTGCGGTCTGCAAACGATCCAGCAGCATATCAATATCCCGGCGGGTCAGGCGGGTATCGGCGTTTTGGGCCTGGGCCAGCATCACCTGGCTGTAGGCTTTTTCCTCCAACAAGGGGGAAAGGGTCGTGGCGTTGGCGGGCTGGCCGCGGGCGGCGCAGTCGTAAATCGCCTTGATTGCCTGCTGCATTTCCGGCAGCACCACCATGCCAAGGTTCAGCCGCTCCCGGATGTAGGGGATGGCGCCGGCATCCTGCAGCATAGCCGCCACAAGCTGGCGGGCGGCGCTTGCGGCCCCCAGCGCAGCTTCGCCCCCGCGGTCATAGGGCACGCGGATATCCGCCGCAATCCCCTGGCGGGAAAGTTCGTTCTGCTCTTTGCGGCGCGCCCTGCGCCCGGCCCCGCGCACGGCGCTTTCCAGCTGGACCAACACAGCCTTTTTATCAATGCCGGTCTGCTCCGCAATGCGCCCGGCATACACATCCCGCGCCGTGGGGCTGACCGCGCTGCCTGCCAGAATGCCGATGGCTTCATCCACATATTGCAGGCGCTGGGCATCGTTGCGCAGGTCATATTTTTTCACTGCCTTAGCCAGCTTGAACTCCAGCGGGGTTGCGGTGCCTTCCAGCACGGCTTCAAACCGGTCGCGGCCATAGGTGCGGATAAATTCATCCGGGTCCTTGGCACCGGGGATGTTCAGCACCCGCACCTGCAAATTGGTACCGGAAAACAGCGCCAAACTGCGCTCCGTTGCCTTCTGGCCTGCTTCGTCCGAGTCATAGCTCAGCACCACTTCGTCGGCGTATTCCGTCAGCAGCTTGACCTGCTCTGGCGTCAAAGCCGTGCCGCAGGCACAGACAGCGGTATCAAACCCGGCTTCGTGCATCGAGATGACGTCCATATACCCTTCGCAGAGGATATACCGCTTGGACGTTGATTTTTTTGCCACATTCAGCGCAAACAGCGTGCGGGATTTGTGGTAGACCATCGTTTCGGGCGAGTTGATGTATTTCGGCTTGGAATCATCCATCACGCGCCCGCCGAACGCAATGATATTGCCCCGCACATCAATGATGGGCACCATCACGCGGTGGCGGAAGATATCATACAGATTGCCCTTGGCGCTACGCTTGACAAGGCCGGAGGATTCCAATTCCGGCTCGGTAAAGCCGCGGTGGCGCAGGTAGTGCAGAAGGCCGACAAAATCTTCCGGTGCATAGCCCAGGCCAAACCGGCGGATGGCCGCATCCGAAAGGCCGCGTTTTTCGCGCCAGTAGCGGCGGGCCATGGCGGCTTCCGGCGTTGGGGCGTTGAGCTGGTCATAAAAATAGCGCGCGGCGTTGCGGTTGATCTCCAACAGGCGGGAGCGGGAACGGCTTTCCTGGTCGTCCTCCTCCGGCATGGGCATCCCGGCGCGGCCCGCCAGCTGTTTAACAGCTTCCACATAGCCCAGGTTGGAAATTTTGCGCACAAAGTTAATCACATCCCCCGCCGCACCGCAGCCAAAGCAGTAAAAACTTTGGGTATCCGGGTAGACGGTAAACGAAGGGGTTTTCTCGTTATGGAAAGGGCACAGCCCGGTATAGGTCCGCCCGCGATGACGCAGCTGCACATATTGGCCGATTACTTCGGTAATATCATTGCGTGCAACCACTTCCTGTATGTATTCCTGTGGGATCAATGGGGCTCCGGGCCTCCTTTCGCGTATATATCGTAATAATTTATAGGTTAGCGGGCGCACAATGTGCGCCCCTTCGGGGCGGGCGGCAGTGCTCTAACATACTGCCAATTTTATAGCACCTGCCACTTTTGCGGCACAAACAGCTCCTCAAACAGGCGGGTAGCAAATTCATCGCTCATGCCGGAAATATAATCCGCCACGGCACGGTCCATTCCCTGGTGATATGCCACCTGCATATAAAAATTAGGCATCAGCGTGGGGTCCGCGCAAAGGCGCTCATACAGCGCTTCGATCATCTTGTCCACTTTTTTCTCTTCGCGCTTGGCATCCTTGTCCACATACACCGTGCTGTACATAAAGTCTTTCAGCACACCGTATGCCTCCTCCACTTCGGGGGAAAACTGCATTTTCCCATTTTTGCAGTTTGCGCTGTTTGCCACAAGATCGGTGATCATTGTGGTGATGCGCCGGGATTTGGTATCTCCCAGCACCTGCACGGCATCCCGCGGCAGGGCGGTGGGGTTCAGCACACCGGCGGCCACGGCATCCTCAATATCATGGTTCAAAAAGGCAATGTGGTCCGCATAGCGCACGGTACAGCCTTCCATCGTGCGGGCCCAGGCGCCTTTGGTGTGGGTAATAATCCCGTTGCGCACCTCCCAGCAAAGGTTCAGGCCCTTGCCGTCCTTTTCCAGGTAGTCCACCACCCGCAGGCTTTGGCGGTAGTGGGTAAACCCGCCGGGGCACAGCCGGTTCAGTGCGCGCTCCCCCGCGTGGCCGTATGGGGTGTGGCCAAGATCATGCCCCAGGGCAATGGCTTCGGTCAGGTCCTCATTCAGCCGCAGGGCGCGGGCAATGGTTCGGGCAATCTGGCTGACTTCCAGCGTGTGGGTCAGCCGGGTGCGGTAGTGGTCGCCCTCCGGCGAAAGAAACACCTGTGTTTTCTGCTTCAACCGCCGGAAACTTTTACAGTGCAAAATTCTGTCCCTGTCACGCTGGTAGCAGGTCCGCAGGTCATCTTCCGGTTCCGGGGTGCGGCGGCCAAAGCTCTGCTCACTTAAAGCGGCATAGGGGCTTAAGGTCAGGCGTTCAATTGTCTGGGTCTCTTCCCGCACAGTCACGGCGCAGCCTCCTTTCCCCTATCCGGTTCCCCGTTGGGCATATCATGCCCAAAAACGGCTCTCTATATTATAAATACGATAAAAAGCCGCCAAACACTTGTATGAAATGTAAAAATTTCATGGGAAATTCTGCTTTCTTGCCAGAAATGACTGCGCAGCATCAAAAAGCTGCGTAAAGTGGTTTGCTGATCGTCACTTCGGCACTGCCGCGGGTCAGCTCGCTCAGGTCATGGCACAGGGCTTCTTCGGTTCCGGCAGGCATGCGCCAGCGCAGGGTCACAGCGTCGGCATACTCCGGTTCCTGCAGTTTGGCCCCGGCGGCTGCGATCATCCGCTGGGCCTGTTCAAACTTGGGGTATGGCACGGTCACGGCGCAATCCGTCACCAGCCGCATGCTGACAATCTCCGCCTGCTGCAAGGCTCCGGATGCCGCCGCGGTGTAGGCCCGCACCAGCCCGCCGGTACCCAGCAGAACTCCGCCAAAGTACCGCGTAACCACCACGATCACATCCGAAATCCCCTCATGGCCGATGGCTTCCAGCACGGGGGTACCGGCGGTTTTGGCGGGTTCGCCGTCATCACTGTAGCGGGTGCGGCCGCCCTCGCGCAGAACATAGGCATACACATTATGCCGCGCGGTGCGGTTGGCTGCTTTGATGCGGTTCAGGTGGGCAAGGGCAGCTTCCTCGGTATCGGCAAACGCAGCGGAAGCAATAAAGCGGGAGCGCTTTTCTTCATATTCAAAGGTGGAAATACCGCGGATCGTTTGATAGTCCGGCATAGGGGTTCTCCTTTGAGATGCAAGATGATGTATTTGAAAAAAATACCGCAGATGTTGCCATCTGCGGTATACAAAACCTTAATGCAATTACTTGCCAGCCTTGTTGGCGTAGCGGCGCTTAAAGCGCTCAACACGTCCGCCGGTGTCAACCAGCTTCTGCTTGCCGGTGTAGAAGGGATGGCACTTGCTGCAAACTTCAACGCGGATCTCCGGCTTGGTATCGCGGGTATGGATCACGTTGCCGCATGCGCAGGTAATGGTGCAATCCACATAGTTGGGATGAATACCCTGCTTCATTTTCATTTCACCTCTTTCTCGATCATGACTAAAGGGAGCCATACTTGATATATGTGCTCATCACAATCTTCGAATTTCGGCTACCAGCAGACGCCATCCTGTGCGTGTGGAGCAGCCCTCTGAACGATTGCTAGAGTATTTTACCAGAGTTTTTGTGCTTTGTCAAGTAGTGCGGGCAATCTTTTGCGGCGGCAAATTGCCAGCAAAAGTGCAATCATTTATATGC
>ERZ1673697.2556-NODE-2556-length-15654-cov-4.631707_pt1 | contig 15654 bp, 15 predicted proteins | sample MGYA00580227_ERZ1673697 | MGnify/ENA primary metagenome ERZ1673697 (study PRJEB41218, sample SAMN15661759) | gut metagenome | host: Homo sapiens | place: Canada: London | collected 2015-08-20/2019-03-30 | study: EMG produced TPA metagenomics assembly of...
TATTAAATTTTTCCTGTTTTTATTTTTCATTTAACCTAACTCCATCTTTTTTTGTAAATATTTCTATACATCAAATACATTTCTCTTATACTCCTCAATCGAACTCCTAATCGATGCCGCCACTATCAGCGCTATATAATTTGCGATCTTCTCGTGGTCAACGTGCTTTCTCGAGTAAAAGTAGTCGATAATCATGTTAGCGATGGCGCCCGCATACATCTTGCACAGAAAGTCCTTGAAGTCTGGGTCCAGGGCTATATCCATGTCATCTTCTGTCGTTTCAATCACTTTTAGTACGACCTCGTAGAAATCGTCGTAAAAGAAGTCCTTTAGCCCTTCTCTGCCGATCGAGTCGTAGGCGCAATTAAGTATATCCTGATTGCTCTCTATGTAGTCCATGACGAAGAGTATCGCCTCTTTGTGGTCCTTCTTTACGTCGAAGTTTTTCACGACGTGAACCGCCTCCTCCTCGAGCATCCACTTGAAGAGCTCTTCGATGCCGATGAAGTGGTAGTAGAAGGTCTTTCTGTTGACGTCGCAGTCCTTAACTATATCTGAAATTGTGATTTTGCTTAGGCTTTTCTTTTTCATTTGTTTTTTTAATGACTCCGCCAATTTTTTCTTGGTCATAGTCGAAATTTCTTCGTTTTTCATTGTATCACCACTATTATTATACCCTATTTATAATAATAGCTGTCGTTTTTATACATATTTGACCATCAAATTAAATAATTTTGTCCCATTTCACACAAGAACGTGTAAATTGACCAGTTTAACTTAGCTCATATCTGGCTATAATATGTACTAGATTAAAGAAAGGGGATAATTTTGTGAAAAAGATTTTTGCAAAGCTTATTGAAAAGCCTAGACTAATAGTATCGATCTTTGTGATTTTGCTAGTCTTTTCAATAGTTTCGTACCCGAAGATTCGGGTTAACTACAAGATTAATGACTACTTGCCAGAAAAGAGCGACTCGTCTGTCGCCATTGACAAGATGAAGGAAGAGTTTGACGAGGACATCTTTAACGTGCGCGTCATGCTTCCAAAGAAGGATATCAGCGAGGTTTTGGATACTATCAGCGCCATCAAAATGGTGGATGGCGTCAAAACTGTAAGCTGGCTAAGTGATTTCGAAGATGTGATGAAGCCCATGGACTTCATGGATCAAAAGCATCTAGATAGCTACTACAAGGACGGCTCTGCGCTTATAAACATTGCCGTGGATGAGGACAAGGCGATTGAATCGACTGAGGCAATCAGGGAGATTATTGGTGAAGAGGCGGCCATGACTGGCTCTGCCGTGAACACTGCCATCGCTACGACTAACTCGGTTAATGAGATTATCATCGTAACTATCATCGGTGTGCTATTTACAATACTGATACTGATTTTAACGACTGATGCGTGGATTGAGCCCGTCATCATCATGCTTTCACTAGCGACTGCCATACTTATAAATGCGGGCACGAACATCATCTTCGGAGAGATTTCATTCGTGACAAACGCTGCGGGCAACATACTTCTACTCGCCGTGTCCATGGACTATACTGTCTTTGTGATGCATAGGTTTAAAGAGGAAAAGCTCAAGACGAATGACAAGAAGGTGGCAATGATTGAGGCGCTTGATGTGTCGTTCTCGTCGATACTTTCGTCGGCTCTTACTACCATCATCGGTTTCTTGGCCCTTGTCTTTATGCAATTTAAGATAGGTCCAGACCTTGGTCTAGCGCTTGCAAAGGGCGTATTCATCTCGCTTCTAACTGTATTTACGCTTGCGCCTATCATTATTTTGCACTTTGATAAGTACATCGACAAGACTAGCCACAAACGCTTCATTCCAAGCTTTGACGGCTTCGCACGCCACGTTTTTAAACACAAGAGTGCCTACATCTTGGTCTTCTTGCTACTTATAGTGCCAAGCTTTTTAGCGGCGAGCAAAAACTCATACTACTTCGGCACTTCACACATCTTTGGCCCAGATACTAAGCTCGGCCAGGACAATATCGCCATCGAGGAAAAGTTCGGCGCTGAAGATAACTACGCGATCTTGGTGCCTCTTGGAAACTTAGAAAAGGAAAGGCGTCTTTCTGACGATTTGAGGTCCATGAGCAAGGTTAAGAGCGTTATCTCTTATGTGGACATGGTTGGAGAGACGATACCGACTAGCTTTTTGGACGAGAGCGACTTAAAGAAGCTAAACTCCGATAATTATACTAGGATGATAGTTTCGGTCGACGCGGACTTCGAAGGCGAAGACACTTACAAGCTCATCGACGATATCAAGGCCGCAATCAGTAAGTACTACGGCGAATACTACCTACTTGGCGAAGGCGTATCGACTTATGACCTTAAAAACACTGTAACAGCGGACATGACTACCGTTAATATCATAGCCATCGCCGCCGTATTTATAGTTTTGTTGCTTACAGAAAAGTCTCTAAGTCTACCTATACTCTTGGTCGCAGCCATCGAGACAGCTATATATATAAACATGTCGGTGCCTTACTACCGCTCATCAAGCGTCTTCTACATCGCCTACCTGATCATTTCATCGATACAGCTTGGGGCGACAGTCGATTACGCGATACTTTTGAGTGAGAGATACCTTGAAGAGAGAAAGTCCTTGAGCAAGGCGGACGCAGCCATTAACACGGTGTCAATGACGGCCATTTCGATACTGACATCGGCTACCGCGATGATAGTTGTCGGCATCTTGCTAGGAAAGTTCTCAACTCACGGCCTGATTTCGCAGCTTGGCTACCTGCTTGCGATAGGAACGACAGCTTCACTAGTCATAGTGCTCTTCGTTTTGCCGGGCCTACTATATAGTCTCGACGGACTTATTCAAAAAACTACGAAAAACACAGAATTTGTTAATTAAGAAAGGTGATATTATGGATAAAAAGAAAAGATTATTCGCGGGCGTTTTGTGCCTCGTAATGATATTTATGGCTACGGCGCCCATCTTAGCAGCGAGTGATAATGCGAAGGAAGAGGTTGTCTACGCTAGTTTAGGAAGCGATGGTAAGGTCAATAGCCTTAGCATTGTGAATATTTTTGGTAAAGGCGCTAAGGAAGACTACGGACGCTACACTAAGGTCAAGGCCTTAAACTCAGAAGCTTCTGTGAAGATGGCTGAGGATAAAATCACATTTACAAGCGATAAAGATAGGTTCTACTACCAAGGCGACATGGACGATAAGACTCTTCCTTGGCTAGTTAGCATAAAATATTACATGGATGGCAAAGAAATGAGCGCTGACGAGATCAAGGGCAAGTCAGGCGAGGCCGAGATCAAACTTCGCATCAAGGAAAACCCTGCCATGGACAAGGAGTTCTTTGAAAAATACACACTTGAAGTCTCGACTAAGCTCGACACAAAGAAGTTTAAGAACATATCTTCAGACAAGGCCTCTCTTGCGAACGAAGGCGAGATGAAGCTTATAAACTTTATCGCTCTTCCAAACACAGGGCTTGAAGCAAGCATAAACGCTGATGTAGAGGACTTTTCATTCGAAGGCTTCTCCATCAATTGTCTTGATTTAAAGCTAAACATCGACCTTGAAAGCCTTGGACTTGAGGAAAAGGCAGACGATTTGAAGAGCGCGAGCCAAAAACTTAAGGACGCGAGCTACAAAATCAATAAAAATACAAACTCCCTTGCCAATGGCGCAAGAGACATAAAGGCTTCGTACGATAAGCTTGAGGGCGCAAACAGAGCCTACATCGAGAAGAGCGTAGAAGTTTTTGATGGCGTAGCAAAACTTGATGCTGGGCTTGAAGCCATTGACGCGAAGTCTAATGAATTAAAGGCCGCTTCAAAGAGCGTGGAAGATGGTCTTGAGAAGATCGCTTTACTTGCGCAAAATGACAAGAACATGGCCCAAGCCATTGGCATGATAAAAGAATCATACAAGGCCTTTGACGCAGGACTTAATGAGTACGTGGGCGGAGTGAGTGAAGCTCTCAAGTCAAGCAAAATGCTAAACGCAGGCGCAACAGCCATGAGCGCAAAAGCAAGTGAGCTATTGGGCGCAAACTCTAGTATGACTAAGGGCATGGCGAGCTTCACCAAGAGCCTCTCAGACTACCTAGTCGCTACAGACAAGATTACAACAGGCTTTACGAAGCTATATGACGAGATAAAAACTGAAGAAAATGAAGTTAAGAACAAATTCGTGAAGAATGACAGCGCTAGCACTTATGTGAAGTCATTCGCTTCAGAGAAAAATGAAAACGTTAGATCCGTGCAATTCGTGCTAAAAACAGAAAAAGTGGAAGAAGAAGTCAAAGAAGAAATCCACGAAAAGAAAGTAGACGAAAAGAAAAACGTCTTTAAGAAGTTTACAGAACTCTTTAGTAAATAGATTTAATTTATATATACACGAAGGCAAGTCCTTCCAGATAAACCTCTCAAAAATAAAGGATAGAGAAAAGTAAAATCTCTATCCTTTGTTTTATGTGTTGAATTATTTGATTAATAGACAGTCTTATTAAAAATGGATACACAATAAAAGTGTATCCATTGAAATAGTTAATAAAATTTTTATTCACATCTTATTATCTCTACACTAGAGCTTAGTTTATAAGTAAACTTATTTAACGAGTTTGGCATTTTTTATCACAGCTAGCGGAAACGGAATCTCTTCTGAGTTGTATACAGCCAATTCTCCCTCCACCGTAATCTCTTCCTTATCCTTAGGATATTTTGCGTTTTTATCCTCTAGTATATACTGAAGTCCTTGTTGGCAGCAGGCTTGTCTATCGTTGATAAGGACGTAGTGGTCGATGCCAGATGTATCTGTTGTCTCTAGATCTGTTGAGATGCCTTGTAGCTTGATCTTAACGCCTTCGAAGCTCTTTGGGTCTTCTGCTATCATGGCGACGATGACGTAGTTCATGTCTGCGTCGTTCGCGGTTAAATCATAACTTTGGCCGTTTGCGTTTGAGCTTTCATTTTCACTAGGGCTTCCATTTTCACTAGCGCTTTCATTTTCACTACTGCTATCATTTTCACTTGAGCTAGCATTTTCATCATTGCTTAGCTCGTCACTTGTTTCGCTCTCTTGATCTGGCGAAGTGGCCCCGCCATCATCCCCGTCCATTGCCTTGGAGCTTTCTTTCATCTTGTTCACTGTCTCGTTGACTGTACTATTAGGCATATAACGGTATATAACTCTTTTGTTTGTGAAAAATGCGAGTATCAAGACCAAAATCAAGGCCCCGACTATCCTCAAAATTCTCTTCCTTGTTTTATCCACGTTTCACACCTCCTACGATTGACATAATTATGAATATGGCGAGATTCATCACGACTATTGTTGAGCCGACTGGTGTCGAAGCAAGTATCGCAAATATCGCACCGCCAAGTGCTGAAATAAGCGAGATTATTGCCGAGGCAATGGCTATCTTTCTAAATGAATGGAAGACTTTCATCGCTGAAACTGCTGGAAAGACGATGAGTGCTGCGACTAGAAGTGAGCCCACGAGCCTGATTGCAAGTGTGATCACAACTGCGACGACCATTGACAAGACTGTGTTTAGCCTTTCGACTTTGATGCCTGAAGCGCTTGCGAGGTCCTCGTCGAAGACTGTGATGTATATTTCTTTATAATAGTAGATGAAGAAAATTATCACGAGTATCGAAAGTGCCACGGATGTGATGACGTCAAGCTTTGTTAATGTCAGGATGGATGTCGAGCCGAAAAGTGTTGTGCACACGTCAACTGAGACGTTTGGGCCGACTCTGAAGACGTTCATGACTAGGTAGCCGACTGCGAGTGCCGAGACTGAAACCATTGCGATGGCTGCGTCTGAGATGATTTTCTTGGAATTATTTCCTTGGAGTAGTATTAGCGCGAAAAATATTGTTAATGGTAGTGCCAAGACTAATTTTTGCGTAAAGCCGATGGCTGTCGCGATTGATAGGGACGCGAAGGCGACGTTTGAGAGTGAATTTGCGATGTAGGAGTAGCGTTTCAAAACGAGTATCACGCCTAAAAATGCTGACGCGAGCGCTATGAGTGAGGCGCAGACTAGTGCGTAGCGCACGAAGGGGTAGCCTAGGTAGAAGGCAAATTTGTTAATTAAGTCCATCTCTTTTGCCTCCTTCCTCGTAAATCGCGCGGCTGCCGTCAAGCTTAAGTACTTTGTTTGCATATTGTGTAGCTCTTTCGCTGTCGTGCGAAACCATGATGATGGCTGTGCCACTTGCGTTTATTTTCTCGAGCATCTCATAGAGACTTCCTTGCGCCTCTGGGTCGAGGCCGGCAAGCGGCTCGTCGAGTATAAGTAGCTTCTTCTCTTCTACGAAGCTTCTTGCGAGCAAGGCTCTCTGCCTTTGTCCACCTGATAATGAGGAAAAGCGCCTGTCTTTGAGATTTGCTATGCCAAAATTATCAAGGCATTCAAGTGCTCTCACCTTTTCTTCTTTTGTGTAGAAAAATCTTTTTTTGATCTTAAAGCCGGATAGAACGAGCTCCATCACTGAAGTCGGAAAATCGGCTGCAATTGAGAGGATTTGCGGTAGGTAGGCGATTTCGTCTTTTGAAATGCCTTGCAAACTTATATCCCCCGATATTTTCTTATTAAGGCCTAAGATGGTTCTGATCAGGCTCGATTTGCCTGAGCCGTTTTCGCCTAGGATGACGATGTAGTCACCATCTGAGACCTCTAGGTTTATAAAGTCACTTAGGACTTGACCTTTGTAGCCAAATCCTAAGTCTTTTAGTATTAATTTCATTAGTTTAACGCCTTCTTTAAAGCGTCTAAGTTCATTTGCATGTAGTCAATGTATGTCTTGCCGTCATTTGAACTAGCATTTTCCATGGATGTCATCTCGATGATGTCTTGGTCCTTTGCCTTGCTTGAGTTTTTCACTGTGTCAGCGATTTTGCCATCTGAACCAGCTAGCTTAATTATGTGCTTTAGATTAAGCTCGTCCACTTTTTGCGCTAGGAAGCTGATAGTTTCAAAGCTTGCTTCACTTTCAGCTGAGCATCCAACGAAGGCAGCGAAGTAGTCAAGGTCAAGGTCACTTACTAAGTAGCGGAATGGGAAGCGATCCGCAACTAAGATAGTATCTTGCTTTGCAGCCTTTCTCATCTCGTCAAAGTCATTTTGAAGTGCATCAAGTTTTGCTGCGTATGCTTCGTAATTTTTCTTGAATGTATCAGCGTTTTTCGCATCGATTTCGCAAAGAGCGTCAGCAATTGCCTTTGAAATAGTTTTGGCGTTCTTTACAGATAGCCAAACGTGTTCATCGTATTCTATTTCTTCGTGTTCGTGATCATGTTCATGGTCATGGTCATGGTCGTCGTGGTCAGCATCTTCATGTTCATGGTCTTCATCATTGTCATGGTCGTGGTCATGATCTTCATCGCCATCTTCATGCTCATGATCGTGTTCCATACCTTCTTTTACTTCTTCTTCCTTAACAGCATCACCTAAAATTTCAAGCATGTTAAGAACTTTTGCCTTAGGCGCTTGTTTTGCTGCATCTGGAGCCCATTCGTCCGATTCACCGCCAACATACAAGAACAGATTTGATTTAGCAATCTTTTCGATGTCTTGAGCGGAAGGCTCGTAATTGTGTAGACTTACGCCATTGTCAGTAAGGTTAGTGACTTCTACGTCAGTGCCTTCAGTGATATTCTTAACCCAATCATAAGCTGGGAATGTGTTTGTTACAACGCTTGCAGCGTCTCCGTCCTTTTCTACGCTGTCTGCTTCTTCAGCTGGAATTGACTCAGGAGCTGGTTCGTCAGCCACTTCTGGCGCTTTATTTGAATTGCATGCCACTAGCAAAACGACTGCTAGTAGGCAGGCTAAAAATGTATTTATCTTTTTCATATTGATCTCCTTTGTATATTTTGTATATTCTGTATATTCTACCATTTATTCAATTTTGCCGTTATTATATAAAAAGAGATCTTTAATTGTTCATGCGCACCATAAGCTCGACTGGTGTTTTCACCATATCCATAGTCATGGTAATGGTGATGAGCTTTATAAATACTAGTACTGCGAGCATGACTTGGGCTGCCGCACGCGAATGTCTTAGAGACCTTTCTAGGTCCGAGACCATGTCCATAAAGCGGCAGATCGGGCAAGATGTGCGCTTGCAGATGTGGAAGGCGCTTGTGGCCGCGACGAAAAAGCTTAGTAGCGACATTGCGACTAAGATGATGCAAAGTATTGATAGTAGTTTTTTGATACGCTTTGGCATGTGGCCCTCCTTTTTTACATGCCTTATTATATAGCAGAAGGTGTGGAATGTCAAGATTTAGCGGCTTGTATCGATTAAAATATATATGTAAAAGCGTTTATACAAGGCTCTTTTGCACTCAAACGCAAAAAAAGAGAGCTAATCGCTCTCAATTTTATAATTTATCATAATCTATGGTCTCACCGTTTTTGTACTCATTTAAAACATCACGTTTTAATTTTTTCACAGCTTTTGGCATATTCTTTTTAAGTCTTTTAAACTCAGCTAATAGCTCTTCACCCTCAAGACCATACTCAATAAGGTCTTTCATAATTAAATCATCAAACATCTCATCCACACTTTCGTAAGTTTTGCCAATGGTCTTGTCCATCTTCATCGCCTCGACTTCTTTTATAGCCTCGATAGTCTCAGCGTTTGGAGTTTCATTTTGAATTTTGTTTTTCTTGTCAATAGAATTAGTTTTAGTCTTTTTATTCATAATAGATCTCCTTTTCTTTTCAGAATTTTATCTATTTTCTTAATCGAGCCAAGCCAATAATTTTGTAGGAAAATTTGATGGATTGCGCGAAATGGAGCTTCGAGGCAAGCGGAATGTATAGTCATACCTGAGCATTGCCGAGAAGCGAATGAGCGCAAGGCGCAAATTTAACACAAAATTATAAACCCAGATTAGGATCAACCTCAAAAGCAAGATCCAGCCCCTGCTTATTCTTCAAAAATTCCAAATAGCCTTGCGCCCCAATCATCGCGGCATTATCTGTGGTATAAACGGCCTTCGGATAATATAGCTTAAAGCCATGTGCCTTTTCTTCCTTAGCAAGCGCCTCACGTAGCGCCTTATTATTCGATACGCCGCCCGCAAGCACTATCTTGTCGTAGCCGAGCTCGTCTTTCAAATCGACTGCCTTCTTCGCGAGTACATCGACTGCGGCCTTTTGAAATGAGGCTGCAACGTCGGCCTTATTCACTTCGCGTCCCCTTTGCTCTTCGTTATGAAGGTAGTTTAGCACGGCTGTTTTTAGTCCCGAGAAACTAAAGTTGTAGTCGCCCGACTTCATCATAACTCGTGGAAGCTCGATGGCATCTGGATTTCCTTCCATAGCAAGCTTCTCTATCTCTGGTCCGCCTGGATACGGTAGTCCCAAGGCTCTGGCAACCTTGTCAAAGGATTCGCCCGCTGCGTCATCAAGTGTCCTGCCGACCAAGTCATAGTCGTAGTAGTCCTTCATATTGACAAGGTAGGTGTGGCCGCCTGAAACGACTAGCGAGACGAACGGCGGCTTCAAGCCCTCTGTCATTATGTAATTTGCTGCGATGTGGCCCTTCATGTGATTGACTGGCACTATCGGCACATCCATTGACATCGCTAAAGCCTTCGCAAATGAGACGCCAACTAAAAGGGCTCCGATCAGTCCCGGTCCCCTCGTTACAGAGATGAATTCTATCTCGGATAAGTCAGTTTTTGCCTCACTTAGTGCCTCTTCCAAAACTGCTGATATCGCTTCAATGTGCATTCTTGAAGCTATTTCAGGCACTACGCCCCCGAATTCTCTGTGCGTTGCTATTTGCGTTGTTATGACATTTGACAAAACTTCCAAATCGTCCAATATGGCGATCGATGTCTCATCGCATGAACTTTCTATCGCTAAATGTTTCACTTTCTCCTCCACATAATCGCCGCATCTTCACCATGGTAATAGTTTTTGCGGACGCTTTCCTTTTTAAAATCGTATTTTTCATATAAGCTTATCGCTTTAAAATTGCCCATCCGAACTTCTAGGGCAATGGCTTTGCCTTCCGCTTCCTCAATCGCCTTAGCTAATAGCCTTGCTCCTATGCCCTTTCCTCTCAGCTCTTCTGAAACAGCTATGTGCATCAGGTCTGCCTCGTCATATAGAATCTTGATGTCTACAAAGCCTTGTACGGCAGACGTCTCATCCACATATACAAAGGCCTTGGAGCTTTCACTTTTTAGCTCGCTTTCGACGACGCACATGGTCCACGGATCATCTGTCTTTGACAAAATCTCGTATATGGCCCTCGCGTCATTAGGCTCTGCCCGTCTAATCACTTTTTATCTTCCTCGGCTTGCGATGATTTCATATATATAGGTATCGCACCATATCTATCTTCGGCTTCCATCTCGTCCATGTGGTCTATAACGTAGTCAAGGACTTCCTTTGCTATGGGTTCGTTCTCTCTATAAACGCCTGCGATGACATTATCCCCGAACTTTTCCTTATATTTTCCATAGAAATCGCCCGGCATAATGATAGTGCCACGAAGCCCATTAACGAGGCTAATTAGCTCATCAAGCGTGTAAATCCTTTCGTCATTTATCATCTCAAATTGATTTTCATAGCTATAAAGCGCCGCAAAGGCTCTATCGCGTCTCGCGTCAATCGCTGGAACTATGTATTTAAGCCCCTTGTAGCGATAGCTCATCGCCTTAAGCGAAGACACGGTATAAATGGGCTTCTCGTCCTTAAAGCTAAACGCCTTAATCATGGCGGCGGCTATCCTAAGGCCTGTGAAAGAACCAGGTCCCTTCGAAACGGCAAAGGCATCGATCTCGTCCACTTTTAGACCAAAGATGTCTAAAATCTCCTTTGCCATCAGGGCAAGCTTTTCGGAGGCGCTTCTGTCGTATGAAACGTTGAACTCGCCTCTCACAACGCCGTCAACTGCAAGCGCCGCGCTTATATATCTACTTGAACTGTCTAAACTTAAAATCTTCATATTACCTCTAATAATCAAAATTTGTTTCTAAAATTCGGCTCTCGCCGTCCTTAATTAGGCTTATCTTTTTCGCGTCTTTGAACTCATTTTCAATCGCTTCAGGCCACTCAATTAGACTCACTGCGCCACTATCGTATAGGTAGTCATCAAGTCCTAGCGTATCTATGTCCATGGACTTTGTCAGTCTATATAGATCAAAATGATATATCGCCACGCCCTCTGCCTTATAAACGTTCATTATGGCGAAGGTCGGGCTTGTTACGTAGTCATCCGAGCCAAGCGCTTTGACTATGGTCTTGGTGATGGTCGTCTTGCCGGCACCCATTTCCCCTTTTAAAAGAATTATGTCTCCTATATCAATTTTCTTCGCTATACGCTCGGCGGCGCGCCTTGTATCATCCAGTGTTTTCAGTACTTCTCTCATATTACGCCTCCCTCACGTGATCAAGGTAGGCGTAGATAAACTTGTCGATGTCGCCGTCAATGACTTTTTGCACTTCGAAATTCTCCACATCTGTCCTATGGTCCTTGACAAGCATGTAAGGATTGAAGATGTAGGAGCGGATTTGCGAGCCCCACGCGATCTGTGAGTAGTCGCCCGTAAGCTCATCTATGGTCTTTTTGCGCTCCTCTTCCTTGAGCTGAACAAGTTTACCATACAAAATACGAAGGGCTACCTCTTTGTTTTGCTTTTGGCTCCTTTCGTTTTGGCAAGTTGCGACCACGCCAGTCGGTATGTGCGTGATACGAACCGCTGAATCAGTGGTGTTGACGGATTGGCCGCCAGCGCCTTGTGAGCGATAGTAGTCTATCTTTAAATCTTCTTCCTTTATATCTATCACAATATTTTCATCTATATCAGGGAAGACGTCGACCGAGGCAAAGCTTGTGTGCCTCTTCTTTTGCGCGTCGAAGGGCGATATCCTAACAAGTCTGTGAACCCCGCGCTCCGCCTTTAAAAAGCCATAAGCGTAGGCACCTAAAACCTTGAAATAAACACTTCTTATGCCGCCCTCGGTGTCCGCTAGGTAATCAATGACTTCAAGCTTGTAGTCATGGTCAGAGGCCCATCTCGTATACATGCGGTAGAGCATCTCCGCCCAGTCTTGAGCGTCGGTGCCGCCAGTACCAGCGTGTATCGATACGACCGCGCCGTTCTTATCATATTCGCCGTCAAGCAGCGTCCTCACCTTAAGTTCTTCGAGCGCCTTGTCTATTGACTCCGCCAAATCATGTAGAGCCTTGTAATTATCAGGCCTTTCCTCTTCGTAGAGCTCGATATAGACGCCCATGTCCTCAAGATTTGATCCTATCTCCTCGTAGCTATTTAGAGGCGTAGTAACGTCCTTAAGCTCGTCAATCACTAGATCTGCCGCGTCCTTGTCGTCCCAGAATGACGGCTCAGCCATCTTCCTCTCAAGCTTCGTCTTAGTCTCTCTTAGACCATCAGCGTCAAAGATAGTCCCCTAACTTGATGTATCTCTCATTAAAATTCGCGTAATCTTCCTTATACTCTTGTAATGTCTTCATTACTCATTCCTTCCACAGCAGTTTTTGTACTTCTTGCCGCTTCCGCATGGGCAAGGATCGTTCCTGCCAACTTTTTTAGTTTTTCTAACGTATGGCTTCTTCTTTTCTCCAGCACTATCGCCTTCGAAGCCTTCCTTTATATTCTTATTTTGCTCTCTTCTCTTAACCTTGCTTGGATCTTCAACGTGGAATAAAATTCTTAAAGTGTCTTCCTTAATCGCTTCGTTCATCGCCTCGAACATGTCAAAGCCTTCAATTGCATAGGCCCTAGCAGGGTCCTCTTGCGCCATGGACCTAAGTCCAATACCTTGCTTCAACTGATCCATAGCGTCGATGTGATCCATCCACTTGTCGTCAACAACTTGTAGAAGCACGATTCTCTCTATCTCTCTGAACTTTTCAGGAGTAAATTCATTTTCCTTCGCTTCGTATTTTTTAAGCGCGTGCTCTGTAAGCATGTCAATTAGCTCATCCTTGAGAATGTCCTTAGTGTTTAGGCCATTAATATCTTCCATATCTATATCGAAAATGGCCTTAAGGTGCATGAATAAGCTCTTGAAGTCCCAGTCGCCACAGTCTTCTTTTTCAAAAGTCATGGTATTAACAAAACCAGCTATGACATCCTTGATCATGGCAGTGATATTGTCCCTAAAATCAGCGCCTTCAAGGAGTTTCTTTCTCTCAGCGTAGATGACTTCTCTTTGCTTGTTCATTACGTCATCGTACTTAAGAACGTGCTTTCTGATACCGTAGTTGTTTCCTTCGACCTTTCTTTGAGCCGACTCAATCAGCCTTGTCAATACTGGCGATTTTATCGAGTCGCCTTCAGGCATCTTCATCATATCGATGGCGTTTTTAAATCTGTCGCCGCCAAATAGACGCATTAAGTCGTCTTCAGCCGATATATAGAATGTCGATGAACCGGGGTCACCTTGTCTGCCGGCACGACCACGGAGTTGATTGTCGATACGTCTTGACTCGTGTCTTTCAGTACCGATGATGTGTAAGCCGCCTGCATCAATAACCTTAGCCTTTTCCTCTTGAAGTTCCCTCTTATATTGTTCAACGTATTCGTCGTATTCTTTTCTATTCTTTAGTATTTCACTGTCCTTAGTGTCTTCGTGCGAGTCAACTTGCGCCATCTCTTCTTCAGATAGACCCTTTCTTCTCATCGCTTGCTTTGCCATAAACTCAGGGTTACCGCCTAAGATGATGTCGGTACCACGGCCCGCCATGTTAGTCGCGATAGTAACTTGGCCCAAACGGCCAGCTTGAGCAACTATCTCCGCTTCTTTGTCGTGGAACTTCGCGTTTAAGACCTCATGCTTGATGCCAGTCTTTTTAAGCAATTTCGATAGTTCTTCCGACTTTTCTATGGATATGGTTCCGACTAGAACCGGTTGACCTGTTTCGTGTCTAGCCTTGATATCATCAATAACAGCGCCGAATTTCTCAGCTTCAGTCCTATAAATCTCGTCAGGATTATCTTGTCTAATAACCGGCTTGTTAGTCGGTATCTCAATAACGTCCATGTGGTAGATGTCTTGAAATTCCTCCTCTTCAGTCTTTGCAGTACCAGTCATACCCGAAAGTTTCTTGTACATTCTAAAGTAGTTTTGGAAAGTAATAGTCGCTAAAGTCTTCGACTCGCTCCTAACCTCAAGACCTTCCTTCGCCTCAATCGCTTGATGTAGACCATCCGAGTAGCGTCTACCAAACATCAAACGGCCAGTAAACTCGTCAACGATGATGATCTCGCCATCTTTCACAACATAGTCCTTGTCCTTCTTCATAAGGCTCCTAGCCTTCATCGCTTGATTAATATGGTGAATGATCTCCATATTCTCAATGTCAGAGAGGTTTTCAACCTTGAAAAATTCCTCCGCCTTCTTAGTTCCAAGCTCTGTTAATAGCACAGAACGGTCCTTTTCGTTGACAACGTAGTCCTTAGTCTCTTCCTCTTCCTCCTCTTGCTTAACAAACCTGTCAAGAGGGTCCACATGCTCGTCAGGGTCTTGAATCCTGAACGATAGACGCGATACAAAAGTCTTCGCAAGCTCATAAAGATCAGTAGATTTGTCACCTTGACCAGAAATGATAAGTGGCGTTCTCGCTTCATCTATTAGGATGGAGTCCACTTCGTCGACAATCGCGTAGTTTAGCTCCCTTTGCACCATATTTTCCTTGTAGATGACCATGTTGTCCCTTAAGTAGTCGAAACCGAATTCGTTGTTAGTACCATAAGTAATGTCCGCAGCGTAAGCCATTTTCCTCTCGTCCTTAGGCATATCGTGCACGATGCAGCCGACAGATAGGCCAAGATATTCAAAAACCTTTCCCATCCAGTCCCTGTCACGCTTTGCAAGGTAGTCGTTCACAGTAACGATGTGTACACCCTTGCCCTCAAGCGCATTTAAGTAAGCCGGCATAGTCTCAACCAAAGTCTTACCTTCACCAGTTTTCATCTCAGCGATGCGGCCTTGATGCAAAATGATGCCGCCCTCGACTTGCACCCTGTATGGCGTCATGCCTAGAACCCTCTTAGAAGCTTCCCTAACAGTCGCAAACGCCTCCGGTAAAATGTCATCAAGCGTTTCACCGCCCTTAAGTCTTTCCTTTAATTTATTAGTATTATCCTTTAATTCCTCGTCCGATAGCTTCGAGTAAGAATCCTCCAAAGCCATAACCTCTTCAACTTGTGATTTGTTCTTTTTAATAGCCCTATCCGAAGTAGAGCCAAATATTTTTGAGAATAATCCCATCTTTTCACCTTCTTTAAATTACTTCACCCTTTATTATACCTTATTTGAGATGAAATTACAAGAACTTGGAAAATATTTTATGAGTAATAGCCGTGACCATCATAATGGTCTTGCCCCTTCGATTGATTTTGCTAGGCTAATGTCGTGTGGATGGCATATGACGGACAGATGGTATACGCTGGGTAAATGGTCGACAACTCACTTTTTCCCTACCACAAAACATTTAGTGAAGAACCCCGTCCATAATGGACGTGAACCTTTGCGCTATGCGAAGCGATTTGGATAAAGATGACTTTAGTGAGAAAATTGATTTTCACGAGCGCAGCATTCGGAGAAAACTGTTTTAATTTCTTTGCGAAGTGAGCCGCCCGCGAGACCATCTAGCTGAGCGCAGC
>ERZ1673697.2572-NODE-2572-length-15589-cov-6.079954_pt1 | contig 15589 bp, 14 predicted proteins | sample MGYA00580227_ERZ1673697 | MGnify/ENA primary metagenome ERZ1673697 (study PRJEB41218, sample SAMN15661759) | gut metagenome | host: Homo sapiens | place: Canada: London | collected 2015-08-20/2019-03-30 | study: EMG produced TPA metagenomics assembly of...
AGTACATTCATAATACACCTCATACATATAACTAGACCAAAGCTTAACTCTTACTTTATCAGATTCGCTAAACTTTGTCAATACAATATGGGCAATGAGGTTTATTTGCGCTAATTCCGCTAGACATTTGGGAGAAGAATGTCGGCAGAATAGGCTTGAATTTAAGTGCAGATATGTTTATTATCCCTTAAGTTTAACTGATGGATAAAATAAATGACTGATATAAAAGTAAGATTTGCGCCGAGCCCGACCGGATTTATGCATATCGGCAATACCCGTACGGCCTTGTTTAACTGGCTGTGGGCTCAAAAGCTCGGCGGAAAATTTATGCTTCGTATTGATGACACCGACAAACAGCGGTCTAAAAAAGAATATGAAGACGTTATCCGCGATAACCTCAAATGGCTGGGTTTGGTTTGGAGTGAAGAAGCCCGGCAGTCGGCTCGCTTTGAACGCTATAACGAAGTAACCGCCAGACTGAAAGCGGAAGGCCGGATTTATGCCTGCTATGAAACGCCGGAAGAATTGGAATTTAAAAGAAAACGCGCTTTGTCCAAAGGCCTGCCGCCGATTTATGATCGCCAGGCTTTGCGTAATACGGCGGAAGATATTGCCAAATATGAAGCGGAAGGACGCAAACCGCATTATCGTTTTAAACTGCTTCCGGGCGAAATCAAATGGAACGATATGGTTCGCGGCGAAGTCTGCTATGAAGCCGAAAAACTGAGCGACCCGATTGTTATCCGCGAAGACGGAAGCTTTTTGTATCATCTGCCGTCGGTTATTGATGACGTTGATTTTGGCATTACGCATATTGTCCGCGGAGAAGATCATGTAACCAACACGGCTTCGCAAATTCAAATGTTTGAAGCTTTGGGCGGACGGGTGCCGACTTTTGCGCATCTGCCTTTGCTGACCGGAAAAGAAGGAAAATTGTCCAAACGTTTGGGCAGTCTGGGGGTCAGCGAACTGCGCGCCGAAGGTATTGAGCCGATGGCCATCAGTTCTTTTCTGGCCAAACTCGGCACTTCGGAAGCCATTGAACCTTTTTATGATTTGGAAACGCTGGCCGCAACGCTGGACTTTGCTAAAATCGGCCGCGCGCAGCCCAAATTCGATGAGGAAGAACTGAAACACTTTAACGTAAAACTGGTGCACGGACTGGATTATGACCGGGTTGCCGGCCGGGTTGATGTTGACGAGCAGTTTTGGAATGCGGTAAGGCCCAATCTGGAAAGGGTTGCCGACGTAAAAATCTGGACGGATATCTGCCGTCGCGAAGTAATACCGGTAATCGAAGACGATGCTCTGCTGAAAACGGCGGCGGAGCTTTTGCCGCCGGAGCCGTGGAACCAGGAGACCTGGACACTTTGGATTAATCAGGTCAGGGAAAAAAGCGGCAAGAAGGGCAGGGAGCTTTTTCATCCGATTCGCAAAGCTCTGACCGCGCAGGAAAACGGTCCTGAATTAAAAATTCTGCTGCCGTTAATCGGCCGCGAAAAAGTGCTGAGCCGTTTGCAGGGAATTGCCGCCTGAGGTGAAACCGTTTATAAAAAATCCCCGGATTTCGGGGATTTTTTTTGGAGTTAATTCAGCAAAATGAGCTAATAGGCATGATAAAAATTAAATCTCTCTAATTAAGTTTTTTGCGGCATTCTTCCTGCAGCTTTTTCTGTTCGGCTTCATCAATGTTTTTAAAAATGATTTCCGCAAATGATTTTTTCGCCACATGAGTAATAAAAAGAGGTTCTTCTAATTTGAGCTTGCCGAGGGTTTCTTCCAGAGCCTCAAAACTTTGGTAGATTTTGCTGATTAAAATGATGTCTCTGGCAGTTGCCTGGTCTTTTTTTGTGTTGGCTTGTTTTCTCATTTTGGTCTCCCTTAAAAATTGTGTATAATCTGATTCTCATGTTGTAGCTATATAATAAATCAATAATATAAAATGAGTATAAGCTAAAAATCTGTCTCAGGTATCGAAAAATATGCTCACTAGAAAAGATATGAATAAACTGGTCAGCCTGTTATACTTGTTGTCCGTTTCGCAAAATGCCAGCAAACGCAAAGCTTCGGAAAAACTGGATACCTCCATTGACACGATTAACAAATACCTCGGCGATCTTGAACAGGATCTCGGTTCCAAACTTCTGGCCTCCAACGGCCGCGGAACTCAGACCACCCCCGAAGCGTTGGAAATTCTCCCGCTCGGGCAGACGTTGAAAAGCATATTGCGGGAAGTTGAATTTCTGGCTACCAAAAATTCCGAGATTTCGGGAGTGGTCCGTCTCAGTGTGGAAGACGGTGTCACCTCGACTTTGTTTAACGGCAAATTTTTGGATGTCTTCCGGCGTTATCCCGGTTTGCAGATTCAGACCGAAAACGGAAACGGCTTGTCCGGTTTGTCGTTGTTGGATTATGATATTGCGATGAGTTATACGCCTCCTTCCGGCAGTGATTTAACGATTTATCATGCTCAAACGGTTCGCTGCGGCTTATATGCGTCTCCCTCTTATATTGAAGAATTCGGCATGCCTTATGATATGGACGACCTGCTTAATAACCATCGCTTTTGCGAACAGATTTACAGCAGCCGTCAAATTAAAGGCTGGAAAGAACTGCGCAAAGACATCAAACATATTACTTATTCCTCCAATTCGACTTATTCCGTTCACTATATGACCGAGGCCGGTGCCGGGATAAGTGTCTTTCCCGTCAACTGGAAAACGGAAAATCTGATTTCCGTTACCAATATCATTGATGAATGCAGCATCGACCTGAGCTATCCCGTTTATCTGATTGCCCACCGGGACACAATGAAACTGCCGCGGGTAAGCACGGTTTTGGAATGTCTTCGTCGGATTATGGATGATGCGGACAACAGCCCGGTAGATTCAAACGCAGTCAGGAAGACAAAAGCCGCCGCTTCTTAAGGTTTACATAAGGTAGCGTTTTCCGGCGGTTTTGCCGTCGCAGAAAGAAATATTGATGCCTGTTCCCGAATATTGACGTTTCGACCATTTGTCAACCATTACGTCGATCAGGTCGTTGTCGATGGGATTTCTGCTGCTGATAGGAAAACGATTGCTTAAGTCGCCGATTAAATAATTTGCCACATTCACTTTCATTATTTCTCCCCTTGTTACGGTTAATATAAAAGTTAATATAAGGTTAATGGTCGGCATGAGAAGATGATATAATCGAAAGTCTATGTATATAAATAAATTTACGTCTTTACTTTTGCGATATCGCAGAATTTTCATCTCTCGTCCTTAAGCAAAACAGATTCGGATTAAAAAAGCTATAATCAATTAGTTCTAATTTAGGGAGAGCTTGTGGATTATTCTGAATGTATCGGAAAATAAAAAAACGCTCTGCAATACAGAGCGTTTTTTTTGACTTGGTAGGGGTAGTCAGACTTGAACTGACACTCCCAGAGGGAACAAGATTATGCGTCAGCAGGCCGAAGATGCCAAGGCCTGGGGATTGGAAGAACGAGTTTCGGCGTCGCGGAAAAATAAGCAGCTTCTCGGCCAGCAACGGGCGATGATGGCCGCCAACGGGGTGGATTTGAGTTCGGCAACGCCGATGGAGATGTTTACGCAGACGGCTGAGTTTGGCGAAGAAGACCGGCAGACGATTATTGACAACACAAATCGCGAAGTTTGGGGCTATAATACGCAGGCAACCTTGTATGACATGGTTGCCAAACAGGCAAAAAAGGCCGCCAAGCGTAACACCATTTCAACCATTCTCGGCAACGGCAGCAATTTGTTATTTAGCGGAGCTAATTCGGGGTGGTTTGGTGGCGGAATTGAAGACATGAGCGGATATAACTCTCATTATAATCCAGCAACAACTGTTCCGACCAGAAAACCGAGATATTAGTTTATTCTTGTTTTAATTATGATTTTATATATTATTATGCAAAAGGAGATTAATTATGAAAAACTTAACCAAAGCTCAAAAGATCTTAATAGTTCTGTCCATTTTATGGGAAATAATTGCTCTGGTTATTTCTTATCAAACTCAAAGAGTAAGAGGGGTAGTTGTCGAATATTTAAATCTTAAGGATTTTATCCTTGCTTCTCTGCCAGTTATTCTTTTATGGTCTGTTATTTGGATATGGGGGTTTAATTGGTTAAAAAAAATAACAAATAAAAAAATATTAGAGAATATTAAATATTTATTTTCTTTTTTGTTTGTTTTAAGTAAGTCAATGTTAAAGGCTGCTTGGTACTTTTTTATTTTTATATGTATTGTTGGCGGGATTTCCTATATTTTGAAATCAGCACCCCCCATAGTAATAAAAACTAATAAAAATACGTCTGAACAAGTTTATGAACAAACAACAAAACCGTGGGAAATGAACTGGGAACAAAGTAAAAAGAATAATATTATAAATGAGGAAAAATAGTTTTACAAACAAGCATGAAGGCAATGATTGCCGGATGTAATTAGATTGTGTAGGTCATTGACCTAGTTTTAACTTGACTTTAGTAGTTCAATGAACTATATTTAAATAAGGATAAGATGACTGATAAATATATGACAGTGGTTGAAACGGCGGAGTTTATCAGATTCGCCAAAGAATATTTGACCGAAGATGAACGAAAAGAACTGATTGATTATCTGGCATCTAATCCGACGGCAGGGGATTTAATCCGGGAAACAGGCGGTTTGAGAAAACTGCGCTGGGCAAGGAAAAATCAGGGTAAAAGCGGAAGTTATCGAGTTATTTATTTCTTTTATAATGAAACTATACCGCTTTTTATGATTTCCGGCTTTGCTAAAAATGTAATGGAGAATATTTCGCCGGCCGCTTGTAAACAATACGCCAAGCTGTTAAAAGAGCTGGTTAAGCAATATAAAGGAGCAAACTGATGGAAATGAATGACACCGAGATGTCTATTTTGAACGGCCTGACTGATGCTCTCAATTTCGCTAAAGGTAAGACTGACGATGCAAAAGTTTATAGAGTTAGAGTCAAAGATATTAACGTTCGTGAACTTCGCGAACGGTTGGATTTGACCCAAGCGCAATTTGCCGAAACCTTTGGTGTTAGCTGTGAAACCCTGAGAAACTGGGAACAGGGAAAAAGAAAACCGGAAGGTCCGGCAAAAGTTTTGCTGAATGTGATTGCTCATGATCCCAAATGTGTTTTTGAAGCATTGCGAGCCTGATTTATAGATAAAACAAATGAAACCCTGCTTTTTGGCAGGGTTTTTTTTATGGAGTAAAAAGAAAATGGTTGAAACGCGTTTCGATAAAATCGTTGTCCGTTCCAAACTGCCGACACCGTTTGCCGGTGCCTGATGATTTTAAGCTGCTCATGCGCACGGCCGGCAAATGAAAGCAAAAAAGTCATAACCTGCTACAATGATATTATGAATAAGCCGACGGCAACGACAGAAGAACTCGGACTTTGTCTGATTGAATATAGGCAGAATTATTGAAAACCTTGGGTAATTACGGCATTCAACAAAGATTTTCCTGCTTCAATAGCTGTTTTTACCGAAAAATTTTTCAATTTGTTAAATACTGTATCATTATTGAGGGCATCAAGAAATTGCCGCCCTTGCGCTGTTAATCGAATGGGGGCGTTGCTTGTTATATAGCCGCTGTTAATAGTTCGAGAAAATCCCAAATCTTTAACCCGACAATCAAAACAACCGTTGTCATTTAGTTCGAGAAGGTGGCCGATAAACTGATCATCTGTGATATTTTTACCTATTTTATTTCTTAAGTCATTTGTCCTCATTTCAAATTTTTCGTCTTCGTCAAGAGTCGTAAGAACTGTTTTCAATAAGTCATAATCTATTTTCATAAAGCACCTTTTCAATCGTTATATAGAACTATATAGGGTACAAATTTAACTATTGCAAACAAGATAAAAAAACGATTTTCTTAGGAAAATCCATTCTGACTCCATATGCTAAGTATTTGATTCTTATATGAGGGAATTTGCGCTTAAAAGTCAGAATGAAAAAGGATTTAAAAAGAAAAAAGACTGAAAAATATCCAGTCTTTTCAATTTGGTAGGGGTAGTCAGACTTGAACTGACACTCCCAGAGGGAACAAGATTTTGAGTCTAGCGCGTCTACCAGTTCCGCCATACCCCCATAAAAATCATGAGGAATAGATATAATAATATTTTCCGTTCGTCAATAGTTTTTTTACTTAAAATGTCTATAAATGAAAAAAAAGAAACAGGAAAGTTTACTGACGTGCCATCTTACGAAGAACATGCCCGGCATTTATACCATCAGCAGCAGTACGAAGCTGCCCTTGTCGAATATAGCCGTTTGCTGCAAGAACATCCGAAAGACGAAAACCTGATGATTATGATCGGCAATTGCTGGGACGGCCGCGGGGATAAAAATGCTGCCGTCGAGTGGTATCAAAAAGCCTGCCGGTGCAATCGCCGATCAGTGTTGGCGCTTTCCAATCTGGCAACCGCTTTTTATGAAATCGGCGACTATCGCCGGTCATTGAAATGTTCTTGCCGTGCGCTGAAAATGGATGCCCGGAATTTGTCTGCTTTAATTAATCAGGGAAACGTGCTCTACCAGCAGAAAAAATATGCCGCGGCGCTGGAGGCTTATCGGAAAGCTTTTGAAATTAATCCGCAGTATTTTATTGCGGCGGTAAACCTGGCCAATACCTGCCTTGACTTGAAAGATTACGAGGCAGCCAAGAGTTATGCGGAAATTGCCGTAAAACTGGATTCTGCCAGCGTAACCGCCTGGACGATTCTCGGCAATGCGGCACTTGAACTTGAACTCGCGGACGAAGCATTGAGCGCTTATCGGCAGGCGATAAAATTGGATTCTTCCGATCCCTGGCTCTATAATTATTTGAGCCAGGCCTGGCAGAAAAAAAACAACTGGGATGAGGCTTTTGCCGCCGGCTGGCAGGCGGTGGAACAAAGCGGAGGAGAAGAAGCCCAGCAAATAAATTTCGGCTATCTGCTTTATGAGTCGACACTTGAAAAACAGGATTCCCTGCTGCGGGAATATGCGCTGAAATGGCTTGAAAAATATCCGGATAATCAGGTGGCGCAGCACATGGGAAACGCCGTTTTAAACCGTGCTGTCAGGCCGCGGGCCAATGACGAATATCTGAAAAATATATTTGATATTTTTGCGCCGGATTTTGAACAGGTATTAACCGGATTGGATTATCGGGCGCCTGAACTGATTCGCTGTCTTCTTGAAGAAATTTACGGCAGTAAAAAATCACCCCGGCTGCGTATTTTGGATGCCGGCTGCGGCACCGGATTCTGTGGCGGCTTCCTGAAAAAATACAGCAGTTTCAGAGGACTTTACGGTGTTGATATTTCAGAAAAAATGCTGGAACAGGCACAGGCGAAAAAAGTCTATTCCCATTTGCTTCAGTCTGAACTGGAACAGTATTTTTCGCAGGCAAAAACAAAATTTGATTTGATTGTTTCGGCAGATGTTTTTACTTATTTCGGCAGTCTGGAAAAATTGCTTTCCGGCATGGCGGATTCTCTGTCTGCCGGGGGGCGGGTCATTTTTACCGTCAGCGAAAATAATCTGAATGACGATGACTATTTTCTGCATTCGTCTGGACGTTATCTGCATCATCAAAACTATGTCGGAAAAGTATTGGAAAAAGCGGGGTTCGAAGTCGAAAAGCTGGAGCGTGCAAAGCTCCGTAACGAAGGCGAAAACATTGTGTACGGCTATGTGGTTTCCGCATTGAAAAAGTAGAGTTTTCTCCATTGAAAAAACCATAAAAAAACCTCTTATGAAAACAAAGAGGTTTTATTTTTTTCAATCTCAAAATCAGCTAAAATTATTTAGATTTTTTTGAGGAAGAAGTTTTTTTCGCTGTTGCTGTTTTGCAGGAAGAAGTCGTTGACTTTTTAGAGCTTGAGCAAGATTTTTTTGCAGAGGATTTGCAAGAAGATTTGCTGTTCAGCTGGTCAACGGCCATTGCCCAGAATTCCTGGTCTCTGCCTGACGGGCAACCGTTGTTCTGCCAGAGAAAATAAGCTGCTTCTCTGATTGCATTTTCATTACTATTAACCATAACTAACTCCAAATTAATAAAAAATGTTTGGTAAACATTATTTAATATACAATCAAAAATTTATACGTCAATAATAAAAGGCTGTTTTTTATTTGAAATATAAAATATTATCAAAGCGCTTAGCAATTTGCTTGCATTTAAAACTATAAGATTTTATAGATAACGTTTAAAGAGTCTGATATAAAGTCGTTTGAATATTATCAAAAGTCTAATTATGTTAATATAGTCTAACAGGGGGCTACCGAATGGAAAATTTATTATCAAAAGAAGAAATGAACGCAGTTATAAACGGCGATCACGGTAACGTTTTTGCTGTCTTGGGCATCCACCGCGATAAGGGAAGCAAGGAAGTATTCATCCGCACTTATCAGCCCAATACCAAGTCCGTCGAACTCTTGAAAAAAGACGGCTCGTCCTTGGGAATGATGACCAAACTTGACAAGCGCGGTTTCTATCAGATTAACCTCGGACAGATTGAAAATTTCCCCTACAAATTCCGTATTGAAAACGACCGGGGCGATTTCTACGAACAGGAAGACGCTTACCGTTTTTCTTCCATCTTAGGCGATATTGACATCTACCTTCTCGCTGAAGGCAATCACCTTGACATGTATAAAAAACTCGGCGCGCATGTGCAGGAAATGGATGGCGTGCGCGGTGTCAGTTTTGCCGTTTGGGCGCCGAATGCCAAACGTGTTTCCGTTGTCGGAAATTTCAATAACTGGGACGGCCGCGTTAATGTGATGCGCAAGCATCCGACCTGCGGCGTGTGGGATATTTTTATTCCCGGAATTGATGAAGGCGAAATTTATAAATATGAAGTCAAAACTCAGGAAGATTACATTCTGGTCAAATCTGACCCTCTGGCTTTCTGGAGCGAAGTCCGCCCCAAAACCGCATCGGTAGTTTATGATTTGAACCACTATCACTGGGAAGATCAGAACTGGATGAACTATCGTGAAGAATATAATGCTTTTGACAAGCCGATGTCCATTTATGAAGTCCACCTCGGTTCCTGGCGCCGGAAAGGTGAAAACGGTTCCGAATTTTTGACCTATCGCGAAATGGCCGACCGGCTGGTTCCCTATGTTGTCAATATGGGCTTTACTCATGTCGAATTTTTGCCGCTGGCAGAACACCCGCTTGACTGCTCCTGGGGATATCAGGTTATCGGTATGTTCGCGCCGACCAGCCGTTTCGGCACGCCGGATGATTTCCGCTATATGATCGACAAGTTCCACCAGGCAGGTATTGCTGTCATCATGGATTGGGTTCCGGCTCACTTCCCCAAAGACGGCCATGGTCTGGTTGAGTTTGACGGCACTCATCTGTATGAACACGCCGATCCCCGCAAAGGCGAACATCTCGACTGGGGCACCAAAATTTATAACTACGGCCGGACGGAAGTCTGTAACTTCCTCTGCGCCAGCGCGTTATACTGGCTGAAAGAATATCATATTGACGGTCTGCGCGTCGATGCGGTGGCGTCTATGCTCTATCTCGACTATTCGCGCAAAAACGGCGAATGGATTCCCAATATCTACGGCGGCAATGAAAACATTGAAGCTATCGCTTTTCTGCGTAAAATGAACGAACTGGTTTACGGCCAATGCAAAGGGGCGGTAACCTGTGCCGAAGAATCAACCGCCTGGCCGATGGTTTCCCGTCCGACTTCAATGGGCGGCCTGGGGTTCGGCTACAAATGGAATATGGGCTGGATGAACGACACGCTGAAATATATCAGCCATGAGCCGGTTCACCGCAAATATCACCACGGCATGCTGACTTTCGGACTGCTTTATGCCTTCAACGAAAACTTTATTCTGCCGATTTCTCATGATGAGGTTGTTCACGGCAAAGGTTCCATGCTCGGCAAAATGCCCGGCGACGAATGGCAGAAATTTGCCAATCTCCGTGCTTATTACGGTTTTATGTACACCCACCCCGGCAAAAAGCTTCTGTTTATGGGCTGTGAGTTCGGTCAGGATTGGGAGTGGAATTCGGAAGAAAGCCTGCGCTGGCATTTGCTGGAATATCCTATGTATAAGGGCATGCAAAACTGCGTCCGCGATTTGAACCTGATGTATAAGGGCAATCCTGCCTTTTATGAAGAAGATTTCGATTATCGCGGTTTTGAATGGATTGACCATTCCAATGCCGATGACAGCGTTATTTCGTACATGCGGAAAGGGCATAACCCTGCCGATTATATGGTGGTTATCTCCAACTTTACGCCGGTTGTCCGCCATGATTACCGGATAGGGGTGAACGAAAACTGCCGCTATCAGGAAATCTTTAACAGCGATGATGTCAACTATTGGGGCAGCGGCGTTAAAAACGAAGGCCTGCTGACGACGGAAGAAGGCGAATGGAACAATAAGCCGCGTTCAATAAAAGTAACTTTGCCGCCGTTGTCAACCATCGTTCTCAAACCGGTTAGAGACTAACTTCGCAAAGGACAGGAGAGAACAATGTCAAATTACAAATCCCACCCCGGAAAGTCTTATCCCCTAGGCGCGACTTATGACGGGAAAGGCGTTAATTTCGCATTGTTCTCCGCCAATGCCGAAAAGGTGGAGCTCTGCCTGTTTGACGCATCCGGATCGCAGGAATTGGAGCGCTTTGCCATTAATGAAAATGACAACAGCATATGGCATATTTATGTTCCCGGTCTGGAACCCGGACAGGTTTACGGCTATCGGGTTTACGGCCCCTATAAGCCGCAGGAGGGGCACCGCTTTAATCCCAACAAGCTGCTGATAGATCCATACGGCAAAAAGCTGGTCGGCAAGCTGATTTGGCATAAGGCGATTTTCGGTTATGACATCGACAGCCCGGATAAGGATCTGTCTTTTTCCGAACTTGACAGCGCGCCCTATGTGCCGAAGTCGGTTGTCATCGGCAATACGTTCGACTGGGGCAATGATGATGAAATCCGCCCTCATCATAAAATGGAAGAAAGCGTCATTTATGAAACTCATCTGCGCGGCTTTACCAAACTTCATCCGCAGATAGCCGACGACAAGCGCGGCACCTTTGCCGGTTTTGCCGACAAATCGGTAACCAGCTATTTGAAATGGCTGGGCGTTACCGCCGTTGAATTTCTGCCCGTACATGCCTTTTTCGGCAACCGCCATAAAAAAGGATATATCAAAGATAATTACTGGGGGTATGAAAGCTTTACGTTCTTTGCGCCGGAACAGACCTATCTCTCCAATGATGAAATTGACGAATTCAAGCAGATGGTCAAAACTCTTCATGCCAAGGGCATCGAAGTTATTCTTGACGTCGTTTATAATCATACCGGCGAGGGCAACCAACTGGGGCCGACATTCTGCTACCGCGGCATTGACAATGCGTCTTATTACACGCTGAATCCCGATAACAAGCGTTACTATTACGACAGCACCGGCTGCGGCGCTTCGTTTAACGTTCAGAACGGCTATGTCCTGTCGCTGGTAATGGATTCGCTGCGCTACTGGATTGAACAGATGCATGTTGACGGTTTCCGTTTTGACTTGGCAACTTCTCTCTGCCGTCAGAATATGGAGTTCAAAGTTCACAGCGGTTTTTTGTATGCCACGGGACAAGATCCGCAGACCCGCCGTGTCAAGCTGATTGCCGAACCCTGGGATATCGGCTACGGCGGCTATCAGGTCGGTGCTTTTCCGCCCGGCTGGGGTCAGTGGAATGACAAATACCGCGATAATGTTCGCCGCTTCTGGAAAGGCGACCAGTATCAAACCGCCGAACTGGCCAGCCGCTTGGCCGGTTCCAGCGATGTGTTTAACTATATGAACCGTGACATCTGGAGCAGTGTCAATTTCATCACCGCCCATGACGGTTTCAGCCTTCATGATGTTGTCAGCTTTAACGGCAAACATAACCTGAGCAACGGCGAAAACAACCGTGACGGTACCGACAGCAACTGGAGTTGGAACTCCGGCGCCGAAGGTGAAACCGACAACCCGGTGATTTTGGAAAACCGCCGCCAGCGGATGAAAGCGATGATAAGCACCTTGCTGCTTTCGTTCGGAACGCCGATGATGTTGGCCGGAGATGAATTCGCGCACAGCCAGTTCGGCAATAACAATCCCTATTGTCAGGACAACGTTTTAACCTGGATAGCCTGGGATGCCATCAGCAAGGAAGACAAGGAGCAGGTCAAATTCGTCCGCCGGGTTATCGGGTTGCGTAAAAAACTGCGCATATTCAACCGCCGCCATTTCTTTATCGGCAAAGTTGTCAAAAACGGATATAAAGATATTGCCTGGTATAATGAGCGCGGAGTTGAAATGGCAGCCAACGACTGGCATGACGGCAACCGTAAAGCTCTGTCTTACTGCGTTTATACCGGCAGCCGTTTCGTGTTGGCAATCTTTAATGCCAACCACGACGACATGAGTTGGAAGCTTCCGGAAATTTCCGGCAATCTGTCTTGGAATTTATTGCTGGACAGCTCCTCAAAATTCGGAGAGGAGGGGAAAATCGGCTCGGCGCAGACAATCAGAGTCCCGGCGTGGAGCGTGTTATTATTTGAGATTAAAAAATAGGGAGTATTCTTATGGAAGAACTATTGCAGCAACTGGCCGGAAAATTGGGAATAGCCACCAGATTCAGCGACGGCGGACTGGTCCGTAAAGACTATGAAGTCGATGACGCGGTGGTTCGTTATATTGCGGAGCGCCTGGGGTATAAAGCCGGCAACCGCGGCGAGGTGGAAAAATCGCTGGCTGATTTTGAAAAACGCCGCTGGCAGCAAACCCTGGAAAACATCTATGTGGTAGAACAGGGCAAGTTGCAGTTTGATGCGGTGGTTCCGGCGGAACAGGCGCAGAGTTTCTTCGCCCTGCAAATTGAAAACAAGGATACCGGCATCAGGTCGGAGGTTGCTTTTGAAGTCCACCCGACCGATGAAACTTACACCATCGGTAAAACGATTTATGTCAAACTTCTGGTCGCAATAACCAATGAATTGCCGGTCGGCTATTATAATCTGACGTTTACCGTAGCAGATAAAACCTATAAAAGCACTTTGGCGGTAGCTCCGTGCCGCTGTTATGAAAATCCGGCTCTGGCAGACGGCAAAATCTGGGGCTATGCGTTGCAGTTGTATTCGCTGCGCAGTGAGCGCAACTGGGGTGTCGGCGACTTTACCGACCTGGGAAACTTTATTCGGATGTGTGCCCGTTGCGGGGCTGATATCATCGGCCTCAATCCGCTGAATGTTTTGGTGCACAGTTTCCCCGAAAATGCCAGCCCGTACAGCTCAATCAGCCGCCTGTTTTTAAATCCGATTTATATTGACGTTGAAGCAGTGCCGGAGTTCAAACCGGAAGATTTGTCTGAAATAGCAGACAAAATTGCCGAACTGCGCCAAAGCGAGCTGATTGATTATGCCGAAGTCTATCCGCTTAAAATTTCGGTTCTTGAAAAACTGTACGGTCGTTTTATGGCTGATCGCGGCAGTGACCGTCGGAACGAGTTCCGGGCTTTTGTTGAGGCTCAGGGCGACGACCTGCATAAACTTGCACTGTTCCAAACCCTCTATGATATCAAAAGTACATATATCTGGGGCGGCTGGACGGCCTGGGAAGATGAATTCCAAAACCCGAATTCTCCGGCTGTCCGTAAATTTGCCGAAGAATATGCCGACCGTATCCGCTTTTTTAAATATCTGCAATTTGAAGCCGATCGCCAGTTTAAACAGGCTTCGGCCGTCGTTGCCGAGTGCGGGTTGAAAGTGGGTCTCTATCGTGACCTGGCCGTCGGCGTCGGCAAAGACAGTGCCGAACTTTGGTCGGATAACGATTTGTTTATCCGCGATGTCGGTGCCGGTGCGCCGCCTGATGCCTTTTTCCCTGCCGGACAGAAATGGTGTCTCGGTGCTTTCAATCCCTATGTGCTAAAAGAACGCTGCTATGAACCGTTTATTAAAATTCTCCGCGCCAATATGAACGCGGCGGGAGCCTTGCGGATTGACCACGTTATGGGCCTGATGCGCCTTTATATTATTCCCGATAACGGCGATGCGGGAACTTATGTTATGTATAATTTCAAAGATATGTTGAATATTGTTGCCATTGAGAGCTGCCGCAATAAATGTCAGATCGTCGGCGAGAGCATCGGCAATGTTCCCGAAGGTTTTCTTGAAACGCTTGCCGAAAAGAATATTTATGCGCTGAGCGTGCTTTGGGCAGAAAGAAAAGATGCCGGCTGGGGCGATTTCAATGCGCCCGGCGAATATCCGGAAAAGGCCTTTATGTCAGTCGGAACCCATGATATGGCGCCGCTGCGGATGTGGTGGTTCGGTTACGATATTGAACTGATGCATTCGCTCGGCTTAATGGATGAAGCGGCTAAAAACGATGCATATCACAAACGCGAAATCGACCGTTGGAAACTTCTCTCGGCGCTGGACGCCAACGGCTGCTGGCCGGAGGATAATCTGCGCAAGGATAATTATATCTACGGACAGGGATATCCGGAGGGAATAGAAGAGGCGGTTCACCGCTTTGCAGCCAAGACGGCGTCTAAAGTCTTTTTGGCGCAGTTGGAAGATATCCTCCATGTCGAAAAAATGCAAAATCTGCCGGGAACGGATAAAGAACATCCCAATTGGCGCCGCAAACTTCCGGTTACACTTGAAAAGCTGGAAGGGGATATTGCTTATATCCGCAATATTCAGGCTATCCGCCGCGAAAGATAAAACGAAAACGCCCTTTTTTAGTTAATGTCATGGCTCATACAAGTATTCATAGAGAACACTCGTATGAGCCATTTTTTTTCTTGTCATTGTCAGTCCCTTTCTTTGTCATTGCGCTGTTTTTATTTATTTTTTTATGTCATTGCCCGACTTGATCGGGCAATCTATTTCTTTTCCCCAGCCCTCAACGTCATTGCTCTTCCTTTCTCTCCCTTGTCATTGCCCCGGCTTTCTCTCCCTTATCATTGCCGGCATCTCTCAGCTGTCATTACCCGACTTGATCGGGTAATCTCTTTGCCGTTGCCGCCAATTTTCCGGATGCCTCGGTCAAGCCGGAGCATGACCGGGTGGAGTGATAATTACTCAACTTTTCTCCTCTCTCTGTCATTACCCGACTTGATCGGGTAATCTCTTTGCCGCTGTTGCCAATTTTCCGGATGCCTCGGTCAAGCCGGAGCATCCATTTATTACCCACTTCCTCTCAGCAGTCATGCCTCGGCTTTCTTTATTCTGTCATGCCCCGGCTTTTTCCTTGTCACCTATTGCCTCACCCGCCGGGAGCAGCCAGACCGGGCAATCGGAATTCGGTCGTTCCGCGTGAATAAACTGCCGCGGGAGGGTGTTATCATTCCATAGTAAAAACCATGCTGTTTTTAATCTGACATTTCCTCGGGTACGACCAGTTGAAAACAGGCGAAACACTATTAAATCTAAGCAGTACCGCGTAGAGGGAATAGCCAAAAAATCTTGTGAGGTTAAGAATTATTTGACAATTACTGCCAAATATGATACCTTAAAAACAGGCTTGATTCAGTTATATCTGCGAGGTGT
>ERZ1673697.2577-NODE-2577-length-15569-cov-4.166301_pt1 | contig 15569 bp, 10 predicted proteins | sample MGYA00580227_ERZ1673697 | MGnify/ENA primary metagenome ERZ1673697 (study PRJEB41218, sample SAMN15661759) | gut metagenome | host: Homo sapiens | place: Canada: London | collected 2015-08-20/2019-03-30 | study: EMG produced TPA metagenomics assembly of...
TGCTTTCTGGCGGCGTTGTCCTTTTCTATCATAGAAAGGAACATATCTTCCAAATTATCCGCTGCAAATCCAGACTGCAAAGCACTCTGGCGCAGATCATCTAAGCTGCCCTCAAACAGCAGCCGCCCATGATTGAGAATGCCGATGTCGTCTGCCATCAGCTCAATTTCCGACAGCATGTGGGACGAGATCAGGATGGTACAGTCATAAAGATCCGGCAGCGACTTTACCAGATTTCGGATTTCATGGATGCCGGAGGGATCAAGGCCATTGGTCGGTTCATCCAGGATCAGAATCGGCGGTCTGCCCAGCAATGCACCGGCAAGGCCCAAACGCTGTTTCATACCCAGCGAATATTTCTTTGCCAGTCGGTCGCCAAACTCGGTCAGGCCAACCAGTTCCAATGCGTCCTCAACGGCGCTTTTCGGAAGCCCCAAAATCCTGCGGATGATGTCAAGGTTTTCCCGACCAGTCAGATTCGCATAAAAAGAGGGCGATTCAATAAAGGAGCCTATCTCTTTCAGAATGGCGATCCGGTCATCCGGAAAGTGCTTTCCGTCGATGGTAAAGCTGCCCTTTGTGGGAGCGGTCAGCCCCAACAGCATTTTCATGGTAGTGGACTTTCCCGCACCATTGGGGCCGAGAAAACCGTAAATGCTTCCTTTCCGAATGTGAAGCGAGACATTGTTGACGGAAGTAAAGTTTTTGTATTTTTTCGTCAACTGTTCTGTTGTAATAATGTAGTCCATAAATACATCTCCTTTCGATAGCTCTATGATACAGCGCCAACCTGACATCTACATTCTCGCGTCCTTACTTTTACCTTACTTTTTCTCGATAGCCCTCTCAAAATGGACAGCCTGTGCTATAATAAAATCGGTCGGAGGTGACATTATGGACAATTCATTTTTACACAGTAAAAAGCTGTTGCTTGTGGATGATGAGCCACAATTACTTAAAATGGTATCGGACATTTTGAAAGATACCGGCTTTGAAAATATTATTGTTGCTATGTCTGTAAAGGAAGCGGTATCAGCTGCAAAAAAAGAAAAACCTGATTTGATGGTCTTAGATGTTATGCTGCCGGATGGGGACGGCTTCTCTTTAATGCAGCAGCTCCGTGTTTTTACGGATGTGCCGGTGATCTTTTTAACTGCTAAAGACGAAGCGGCAGATAAACTTGCCGGGCTTGGACTTGGGGCAGACGATTATATTTCAAAACCTTTTTTGCCGCAGGAGTTGCTGCTGCGTATCTATGCAGTGCTGCGCCGGACATATAAGGAAGATAATCCGCTTGTCCTCTTGGATGGATGTACGATTGACTTTAGCCGCGCGCAGGTCAATCGGGGCAGTGAGATCATCCCGTTGACTGCAAAGGAACATACCCTGCTTGAAACATTGGCCCGCAACGAGGGAAAAATCGTTACGGTCGATGCGCTTTGTGAAGCTCTTTGGGGCGACAATCCTTTTGGTTATGAAAACAGTTTGAATGCTCATGTACGGCGCATTCGTGAAAAAATTGAAACTGATCCATCAAAACCTGTGTCCCTTATCACAATTAAGGGATTAGGCTATAAACTGAACACAAGGAAGTGACGCTATGAAATCATTTGGAGCATATATTTCAAAACATCTGGCGTCCTTTACTGCGTTTATTCTTGTACTTCTGTTTATCAATGCGCTCATATTTGGAGTGACATTCCAAAAAACATTTACGGAGGACTATGGGGAAACCTCCCCGCGTGTGATGTTAGAAATGACCGCCGCAACTGTTACACCAACGGGAGTATCAGAAGAAACCATACAGGAACTGCGAGAGAACAACATTTGGGCCATATATCTGAATCAAAACGGACAATCCTTTTGGTCACTTGACCTGCCGGACGGAGTTCCAGAAAGCTATACCATTCAGGATGTCGCTTTGTTTTCCAGGGGCTATATTGCTGATTATCCTGTTTTTGTTTGGAACACTGATGAAGGTCTGTTAGTATTGGGCTACCCAAAGGACAGCTACACAAAACTCACCAGCAATTACTATTCCATTCAAACAATCAAGACGCTTCCGTTCTTTATCACAAGAATGTTAGCTGTTGATTTATTGCTTTTATTTTCGGCTTACTACTTTTCAAAAAGGAAGATTATCAAGAATACAGAGCCGATCATTGCTGCTGTCGAGACATTATCCGACGGCAAACCTGTATCGCTTCATGTACAGGGGGAATTATCTGAAGTTGCGGATAGTGTCAACAAAGCGTCCCAAATATTGAGCAGGCAAAATGAAGCGCGGGCTAACTGGATCAGCGGCGTTTCCCATGACATCCGCACACCGCTGTCCATGATTATGGGATATGCAGAAAAAATTGTTAAGGACAAATCGGCCAGCAGTTCTGTTAGGGAACAGGCCGACATCGTGCGCAAACAAAGTGTTAAAATCAAAGAGTTAGTACAGGATTTGAATTTGGTTTCGCAACTGGAGTATGAAATGCAGCCGCTTCATAAAGAGCCGGTACGCCTCTCAAAGCTCATCCGTTCCTATGTGGCCGATCTACTTAATGCGGGTGTCTATGATGACTATCCACTTAATATAGAGATTGCGCCCGAAGCGGAAACGGAAGTGCTGGAATGTGATGCCCGTTTAATTTCACGAGCCATCAACAATCTGGTTCAAAACAGTATCAAGCACAATCCGCAAGGCTGCGAAATCAGTCTTATACTTGAAAAGACAGAAAATACCCTTTTCCTTACTGTTGCTGATAATGGTATTGGTCTATCACCTGAAAAGCTGCAAGAACTGGCAGAAAAGCCGCATTATATGGAAAGCACTGATGAACGGCTGGATTTGCGGCATGGATTAGGTCTGTTAATTGTTAAGGAAATTATAGCCGCTCATAAAGGAACACTGAAAATCGAGAGTGTCCAGCCGCATGGCTGCAAAATAATATTGATATTTCCAAAGACAAGCGCCTAATATTAAAATGCAGGGCGTAATGGTTACATATCCGTTACACCCTGCATCTGTACTGTTTTCAATAAAAACCGATAGTCACATTCTTTTCCGATTCCTGCTATCGGTTCCTCTATTCTTTTATTCCACAAACCGATATCCTCTCCCGACAACTGTCTGGATCATATCCGGGTTTTTCAGCTTTCTTCTAAGCTGGCAAATCACATTGTATACCACATGCGCACTCCCATAAAGCTTGTTTACATATCTTGAATAAATCGTATTGCTGCATCTTTGGAAAACCCTAATGCAACCATATTATTGCAGTATCATTTAGCTTTTTTGCTATGTACTGTTCATCTGTGGTTACAGAATATCGACCACTTCGGTATGATACAATCAATTTATCATTACGCATAATCTTATAAGCCCGCACAACAGTATTCGGATTGATGTGCAGTATCTTTGCCATTATATTCTGCTAACTCCTGCCGTTACCTATTGTCAAGCAAAACTAAGAGCTTTTCTGCAATCTGCCGACCATTCTCCGATATATCCAATACAGCTAATTTCCCACGTCATCACCCCTTACTACTAATAAGATTATATTTTCCTTCTTATTGTAATCAGCTAAATAAAACTGGGGGTAATCCATTTTCTGGCATCAAAAATGCGAAATAGGTAAACGCAGCAAAACATAATGTTGCAAACAGTAAGCCTATTTTACCAGCAACGGGCGTCTTGTATTTTGCAGAGAAAAGCCTTATGTTGAGAACGAAAGAGATCTGCTCCAGAAGATTTAATGCTATTGCCTGTTTCAAATCCTCATCCACATAAGTTCTCACGCTGCCGTCCGGCTGCTTTTCTTTTACTGTGGCAAGCTTCGTCATATAATCATCATAATATTTAAGAATCTGTTCTGTTGCCCACTTTTCCCCGGCAACAGCCGCTTTGATTATTTCATACGTCAATGTATTCTGCTGATCGCCCATAGTTCCATACCTCCAAGCTGATATACTGCTAACAGCATACCATATCTGTGAGAAAAAAGCATCCGTCAGTCCAGCCGACAGATGCCCTCACACCCTAATGCACTTTCTTCTTAATACACTTCACCAAAATATCCAATGAACACCAACATCCGGAGCAGCCCATCTTTCATCGAAAACGTCACGTTCTCCGCCCACTCTGCAACCTCTTTTAGCAACATCAGTGCCTCCCGGTCACAGAACTCAAAATGCTCCAGGTACAAATCAATGGTAGCCTGCCATTTCTGATAATCTATCTCGCCCCGTTTTTTTCGCTAAACTGCCACACATAAGCATCACATTCGATAATCAGATATTCATAATCTACTTCACTCTTTTTCAAGTATCATTCCTTTTCTCAAATCGGCTTTTATTATAGAAGGGCTTTTATTCTCTTTCAAAGCAAGATTCGCCAGAGCCGCTCCAAACTCACTTTAGTGGTTTGAGCTGCCTGTCAATCTTGATGGGGATTTCGTTTCCCCATACCCTCGAATGTCGCACATTCCTCCAAATGTGCAAATTGGCTCCTATTAAAAATAGTCGCAGCGTGACATCTGAAGGTGTCACGGGAAAGGAAAAAGAATGGCAAGACCAAAAAAGGAAAAAGAACTAAAACACCATCACCGCATCTATCTCCGTCTTACCGATGCGGAATATGAGATTGTTGCAGCAAATGCAAAAAACGCAAATCTCACACTGGCAGAATACGCTCGTAAACAGATAATGAATAAAAAGGTAATTGTAAAATATGAGCTTGTGGCAGATTTGCCAGAACTAAAAAAACTGATTGGTGAGTTTGGAAAAATAGGCAGTAATCTGAATCAAATCGCCCGCCACTTCAACAGCGGCGGCATCCATTCACAAGAAATGAGAAAAGCAATCAATCAGAGCATTGCAAGAATTTATGAAATGAAATATGAGGTGTTAAAACTGGCGGGTGATTTCTCTGCATCCGAAAAGCACACAGGTATATCCGGAGGGAATATTCATGGCAATACTGAAACACATAGCGAGTAAAAATGCTGATTACGGAGAAGCACAACGGTATCTGATGTTCCAGTATGACGAATATACTAACAAACCAGTTCTTGATGAAAATGGCGAATTGATTCCCCGCAAGGAATATTATCTTGACGGGATAAACTGTGATCCGTTCACTTTCGATATGGAATGTAAGGAACTGAACGCACAGTATCATAAAAACCAGACATACAGTGAAATCAAATCCCACCACTACATCCTCAGCTTCGATCCAAAGGATGCAAAAGAAAACGGATTGACCGGGGAACAGGCACGGCAGCTCGGATTGGAATATGCCCGAAAGAATTTTCCCGGACATCAGGCTCTGGTCTGCACACACACAGACGGAAATAATGAAAGCGGCAACATCCATGTACATATCGTGATTAACAGCCTGCGAAAATTTGATGTGGAACGGCAGCCCTTCATGGAGCGTCCATGCGATTCCCATGCCGGATACAAGCACCACTTAACGAAGGATTACTTAATACACTTAAAGCAATCCGTCATGGATATGTGCCACCGAGAGCAACTGCATCAGGTTGATCTGCTTACTCCGGCAGAAAAGAAAATAACGGAACGGGAATACCACGCAAACCGCAGAGGACAGAAAAAACTGGATGCCCGCAACAGGAAAATGCGTTCGGAGGGTATCGCTCCACGAAAAACCAAGTACCAGACACAGAAAGAATTTCTCCGGACAGCGATTGAGAAGGCTGCTTCTTCTTCCTGCAGTCTGGAAGAATTTCAAAAACTGCTCATGGAAAAATATCGTGTTACCCTTAGAATCAGCCGTGGCCGATTGAGTTATCTCCACCCGGAACGCAGCAAACCAATCACTGGCAGAAACCTCGGTACTCATTACGAAAAAGATTACCTTATATCTTTATTTGAAGAAAATGCAGAGCGAAAAAAATCCAACTCCATACCTGAACCGCCATCTCCAGATAATAATACTTCTGACAGCCGCACTTCCGCCCAGGAACTCGGCCAGCCGGAAATGCCAGTTTTCATCTTTATCAAATCTGATCTCCGGCTTGTGACAGACCTGCAGCAATGTGTGAAGGCACAGCAAAGTCAGGCTTACGCCAGACAGGTTAAGCTGTCCAATTTACAGCAGATGGCAAAAACCATTGCCTATATACAGGAGCATGGATATGATACACAGGATGATTTACTTACAGCTTTTTCGGAAACACAGGCACAAGCCAATGATATGAGAAAAGCCCTCCGCTCCACGGAGCAGCGGCTGAAGGAAATCAATGAACAGATTCACTACACAGGACAGTATCTGGCAAATAAGTCTGTTTACAGCCAGTATCTGAAATCCAACAATAAAAAGAAATTCCGTCAGGAACACCAGTCAGAAATTACCCTTTATGAAACTGCCCGTAAGATTTTAAAGGAACGGTCCGGCGGAGAAAAATTGCCATCCATGAAAATACTGAAAACGGAAAAAGAAAAACTGGCCGCCTTAAAAAGCAGCCAATATGAAACTTACCAGAATCTGCGTGGTTATCAAAACGAATTAAAAACTGTCTGCTCAAATGTGGATATAATTTTAGGCAAAGGCTACTCCAAGCAACATGAACCGGAAAAAAATCAGGATATATCTTGATTTACCCATTTCCCAATACCTCCTCCTTGTATTTTCGTCAGCTACATCGCATATAATAATAAAGAGCTGAACGCAGCCATTGACTTTTTCCGTCAATTCTGTTATAGTAAGCTCAGTGATCGTTCTGTGGAAACTTGCGAAGCCCACAGGCGGGGGAGAGCCTGCGGGTATCTCCCTCTTTTACATTTTAGGAGATTTGAACATGGCAGCATCTAAAAACTTTTTAACTTTTTCACAGCAAGTCGAATCGTTAAAAAATGACAAACATATTATCATTCCCGATCAGCAATACGCAGAAGAAATTCTGCAGCGCATCGGCTATTTTTCCCTGATGGGTGGGTACAAACATTTATTCCGGGTGCCATTTGCCAAAAAATACAAGCCGGGAACCTCCTTTGACGAAATTGTGGCGCTCTATCAATTTGACGCAGAGTTAAGGGAATTATTTCTAAAATACCTGCTCCAGATTGAACGCCACGTAGGGAATCTCATGGCTTATTATTTCATGGAATTGCATGGAATCTCACAGGCAGAATACATGGACCCAAACAATTACAATAATATCCCCCGGAACAGAAAAACAATCGGCGGGTTAATAAAAAAACTGCACGGTGCCATAAATACCACAGAATATGAGTATGTAAATCACTACCGGACACAATACAATAACATCCCTCTATGGGTAACTACAAGTGTTTTGACTTTTGGCAGCTTATCCAAAATGTACAACGTACTTCCACAGTCCCTCCGCTCTAAGGTCTGCCGGCATTTTCCTTCTGTCAACCAGAGACAGCTTGAGCGATTTTTGTCTGTCCTGACAAAATACAGGAATGTCTGCGCCCATAGTGACCGCCTGTTTACTTATAAGACAATCGACCAGATATTAGATACTCCGCTACATGCGAAGCTGGGGATTCCAAAACAGGGGAACCAATATATATACGGGAAACAAGACTTGTTCGCTGTTGTCATTGCCTTTCGTTATCTTTTACCCAAAGAAGATTTTACGAATTTCAAACGGAAACTGATCCGTGAAATCGGAAAACTCAACGAGAGGCTGGTACATATTACAGAAAAAGAATTGTTGGAACAGATGGGATTTCCTGAAAAATGGAGAAATATTGCACGTTACCGTTTAACACCATAAAGAAAAGGAAGATGCCGCCGTAAAAGCAAGCATCTTCCTTTTCTTTATTTCCGCCTACGCTCCATATCTTCTGCTACTGCCATCTGTGGCGCAGGTTTTCCACCCCGTTTTGCTATCTCCGCCTGCTTTAAATGAAGCCTGTCCAACACAGAAATCCGTTGCCCGATTTTTCTCGGTTTTGATGGAAGATTATTCACACGTCCATCAATCATATTATAATTTTGTTCCTCCGTGATCTCCGTACTCCGCAGATACTCCCCATTCTCATAGAACTTCTGCCAATTCTCAAGCGATGGTTTTTCCTGCTTCTCCGGCTTCTGTACAGATGGTGTAGGATTTAGGTACTCTTTGATCTGCTTCTGTACGGTTTCATCGAATCCGTGAAAAACCTGATCCACCACCAGATTTCCTCTCTCGTCCAGCACCACATTTGCAGCTTCCATACCATAAGCGGTATGCTCCATCAGGAAAAATTCTTTTCCATCTATGATAATACTGTCAAAGGCAAGCCAGCTCCCTTCTTTTCCCTCAATATGAAAATCTGTGGTATTAAAAGAAATCAGGGCACTGGATGAGCCGTTCCGGATAAATCCGGCAATTACCGTAAAACCGTCCTTTTCCACGTAATAGGATGTTACCACTCCCGCTTTATTTAGTACCAGCACATCACTGACACTGATGGAATGCCCGGTAAACGTGCGTGGTGCCTGTTTTTGGAACCGTGACCGGATGCTCCCCGGCGTATCCTCTGGCATCATCCGTCCGAGATATTTCTGCTCATAATTCTCATAACGTACCTGTATGCAGTTTTCCTGCAGCGTTTTATAAGAACGGAACCGTATCCCCCGGTTTTCCGGCACCTCTTTAAGCTGATAAATGGCAAATTGATTGATCTCCATTATTCATCCTCCATCGGCTCCTGCCTGTATGGTTCCAAATCTATTCCGTCAAAATCCCGATCTGAAATACACTCCATTTTCTCCAGCGTGCTGTTTACAAGTGAAAGCATCTCCGCATCCTCTTTTACAAAAGGGATTGCGCTTCGTATCTCCCTCATGGTCTGCTGGCGGTTCCCTTTCTGGACCATTGCCATAATCAAATACTCATTTTCTTCAAATCTTACCATTATAATTCCTGTCCTCCTTTTTTACGGTTCTGCTCCTTCTGCCCGGTATTCTTCTGCTCCTGCTCTTTTAATCTTGCCTGACGCTCCCGCAGGGCTTTCAAAACTGACTGTTTCCGGCCAGTTCCCTCCGTTACGGTATTGACTGCTTCTGGTGCCTTTTCCGGTGTATTTCCCAGCTTAGGGGACATTTCACCAGTTACATTCATTGTCCCTCCGACATCCGCCATTGGTGCTTTTTGTGGTATTTCCGAAATGACTTCCTTCTGCTGCTTTTGGGAAAGGATTTCCTCTAAATCTGCAACCGCTTTTTGTACCAGTGGGCTTTCTTTATAGTGGGGCACGAGGTCAATCGAATCCCTTAAAATTTCCCCACCGGACATCAGTTCATAGTCCCCGGCATAGATACTTCCATCCTCCAGACGGAAACCGATGCCTTTAATTCCGTTTATCCTGTCTGCAGGAATTTCTCCATATTTTTGTACCGCTTCCTGAAGCGTCAGGTTATCATAATACTCACCCAGTATGGGAAACTCCATGCACTCTGCCACATAGAAACTGATTTTAGGATCAGGCAGGGCTGCAGCAATTTCTGCTGTCTGCATCTGTTCCTTTTTCTTATCCAGATATTGCTCCGCATTTTCCATGTATTCCTCCAATGTCCCCGTCTTTTCTGTGGAAATCGGGTTGATGTCAAGTGGCAGCCCTGCCATCCTCATGCCATCCTCATGCAGCATATGGAAAAAATCATCCTCACGGATATTCCCGGTATAAGAAAGCACTACATCCACATCGGAACTGTCATGGTACAATCCTTCCCTTGTCCGGCTGCCATAAACACGGGCACCGAGCAGCTTCACTTCATCTGCCAATCCAATCTCATCAATCTGCGCCTGCGCATAAGAAAGCACGGTTTCCTCAATCTCTGCACGGCACAGACCTCCCAGAGATTTTTCCGGCTCTGTCTTGTCCGAAATAAGGGGCGTTTTTTGTGGCAATGCCAGTTCCGTTTCTTTTTTCCCAATGTTTTCCAATAGATTCTTATACTGTGCCTCATCCAGAATCCCTTGCGCCTCTGCAAGCGTCTCCCTAACAGTCTGCAGTTCTTCTTTATTTCCCGCCTCTGCGGTTGCCTTTGCCAAAAGTTCATTTCCTTTCCTTGCAAGCCCGTCCCATAGCCTTCCTTTCTGCTCTTTCGTCATGGCAGTCGTTTCCCTGTCCATTAAATCATAATCAATTCCTTTTAAATCAAGGATAGAAGCCGCTTTTGCCATCTGCTCCTCCACAAGGAAAGCCTCTGCCTCACCTGCCAGAAAACGCTCCAGCCTTGACAGTTCCGGCCCCGGCATCCTGTCCCAAATATCTTCCCCGTCTGTATGGATGGAAAATACATCTTCTATCTCACCCTGGTCATATAGCGGGCTGTTAAAATATTCCCTCTGCCCTGTCGTGTAAGTCAGCACGGCAGGCTTACTGTCCACCAGACAATCAAATTTATAAACCGCTTCCCTTGCCCCTGCATTGTACTCATAGCTCCTGCCTTTCAGATGTGTCACAGATTCTGCTGTCAGCGGATTTTTTCCCTTTGCCGCTTCATACTCTGCCACCTTCTCCTGCAAATCCCTCTGTCCGGCTTCCACCTTCTTGTCCATAAATTCATCCCAGCTTACCACATGGCAGCTTTCCAAATGTATTCCTTCCTCTGCAAGAAGTTCCTCCACAGCTTCCTGAATAGAAATATCCTCATTCTCATAACTGCCGCCATCCAGTTCCTTATAGTCCCTGTCATAAAAGGTATAATCATATAACCCTTCAGCGGTTGTCTGGACATAAAAATAACCCTTTTCAGCCGGAAGTTCATAGACAATATCCGAATCTTTGTTATCCAGATAAAACTGCGCTTTATTATAAGCATCATTCACTTCGTCATTTATCCATTTCCCGCTTAATGAGTGAAATTCAATATCCTCCATATCTTCCATACCGTTTCTGCAGTTTATGAGCGGCATCCGGGAAGGCGGCTTTTCCGTACTCTCCATGCCAAGCTGCTTGTCCAGATGGTTCGGAAGTTCACTATATGCAGAAAGGGCAGTTTTTATATCCTCAAAATACTGGTACTCCCTCTCCACTTTTACCCCGTAAGCGTCATTTACCACATAATACCGGGCAATGACCGGTTCCTTTTCCTCCGCTTCCTGCGCCCTTTCCAGTTCTGCAAATTTCTCCCTTGCGATGTGGATAAACCCATCCAGTACAGCCGGGTGGCTCTCTACTACATAGTCACGATTCAGGTCAATTCCCCTGCTGATATTTTCCGGGACAGGGATGCTTTCTGCCCATGCCTTTGTATCCTTTGAAAACCGCCCGTCCGATTCCTTATACTGCACGGTACAGGCGAGGACATACGCAAGCCTTTCCCTTCCATATTCTCCCAGCACAGAATCTACTGCGTCATGGGCAAGGTGCAGTCCGTCAAAATGTGTACGGATAGCATTTTCTACCGCATTTTTACAGTCAATATTTAATTTTCTGGAATCCAGATATTCATCTGCGGCAGCGTGTTCCATCGCATAATCAAGGGTATAGGGATAGATCGGAGGATACACTTTCTGCTCTGATGCCATTTCCGGCAATGTTTTCCCCTCTATTCCAAATTCTCTTAGTTCCGCTTCTTCAGGCTCCCATTCTATCCCCTTTTCCGAAAGGTACTCTTTGATGGCTTCCATCGCTCCACGGTCAAACCCGTTTTCCAGTTCCTGCGCCGCAAGGTTGCCTTCGGAATCGACAATCACAGCGGCAGCCGAATCCCCATACTCATTGTGTTTCATCAGATAAAAAATCTCATCCTGTATTTCCCGCTTATCAACAGCGTGCCACAATCCCTCATGCTGCTCGATTTCCACCGCATCCGAATCCAGCGTCACGGGAGCAAACCACCGTTTCCTGTCCATTTTAGCTTCATGCAGGCGTTCCTGCACAAAATCCGGCAGCTCCTGAAACCCGAAACTGTCCACATAGTAGGCTTTTGTCTCTCCCTCTCTCTGCAGAACAACCACATCGCTGACAGAAAGGGAATGCCCCTCATAGCCTTCCGGATGGCTGACATTGAATTTTTCATACAGGCCATCCAGCGTTTCTTCCCCGGATAAACGCCCGCCGTAAACATATCCATAATCCGCCGCATCCACTTTCATATCATGGGAATCCACAAAGTCCAGTCCCATAAACTGGTAATCTTTTCCTTTTGTCGCACCAATAATCTGATAAACCGCATAGCGGTCCTCTTTCCCGGACAGATACAATTCTTCATTTGCCCGCCCTATGGCGTTCTCCGCTTTTTCCTGCTCCACAGCGGTACTTCTGCCTGCTATCGTCTGCTGATACCCACGAACCGTCATATCCCCTCCGGTAAAATTCAGTTCATCGCCAATTAACAGCCATCCTTCCTCCGGCAGCTTCAAAGGAAATGCGGTCAGGATAGTTGCGGCATGGTTGACTGTCACATTTTTCTCCACACAATACGGATAGCCGGGATCATTGTCCGATCCCCGAAGCTCATAGCGGTATATCTCTTCCGGAATGCTTTCCAGTTCCACCCGTCCATTCGTAAACAATACCGGATTATCAAAAAGCTCCACAGCCTCGTACACTTCCTGATCTTCCACAGGCTCCATAGTTTCCTCCGGGATTGATTTTTCCTCCTGTTCCAGCATAAGCCTCTGCATTACTTCCGTCATGCTGTCAATAAATTCCCCTGCCGTTTTCCGTATCGTGTCCATTGAATCACGAAGCTCTTTCATATCCACGCTGCTGCTCCATCCTGCTATGTAAGGGAACGAATAGTCAGAAGTGTCCAGACCAAAATACTGGCAGACCGTATAAGCCACGCTCTCGGCTTCCACCTCCCTCGTCATCTGGTTTTTCTTCTCCCCCAGTTCCTCCATAATATCCCGGTCATGGAGTTTTGCGTGGGTAGTCTCATGGACAGCCGTTTTCATGGTCTGGCTCTCACTCATGCCCTCCTGGATAACCGTCTCTTTATTTACATTGCTGTAATATCCCTTTGCACCGCTCTCGATTTCATCAAACCGGATAGGCACAGGCGATACTTCCCGGATTGCCTGCATAAAGATTTCAAAATTCTCCACGCTCCCCATAAGCTCCGGTGTTTCCAATTCCGGCAGCGGCTCCCCATATGTCTGCGATATGTCAAAAACGGTAGCCAGCCGGAAACGTGGGATGGTATGCACCACTTCTTCCGTCTCCGGCTGTCCGTCCGGGCGCAGGATTGGCTCATTTGTTACCGGATCAAATTTCTCTACTTCCTCCTTTTCCCGGATGGGGGCAGGGGCAATGATCTGGATTCCCTTTTCCCCTTTCTTTACCTGCCGTTTGAACTTTTTCTGCCATGCCTGATAGCCCGCCACCAGTGTCGCATCCGGCTTCTGCATGGCAATCAACAGGGTATTGTTAAAACTGTAATTGTGGAACTGTGACATCGTTTTTAAATACTCCGTATATTTCTCCGAAGTAAAAAGTTCCTTCACGCCCTGCTCCAGCCGCTGCGTAATCTCTTTCATTTGCTGCTCTCTTTTTCCTGCCATTCTTACCTCCATAAAAATATATCCCGCCAGTGACCTGACGGGATGGTAATGATTTATAACTGCTGTTCCTGCTTTCTTGCCGGCTTCTGCCTGCCTTTTGTTTCCCCGGCAATCCTGTTCTGCGCCGCTTTCAGCTTTCCAAGTACAGACGGCTTATGTGTGCTGTCTGCCATTCTGGAAGCCTCCGATACTTTTCCTGCATAGGTTACGGCTTTTCTCGGAAGGTCTGGCACTTCTGCCGTTTCATCCATTCCAAGTGTCTCCGATGTACCTGTTTCATCCATGTTCAAAAGGGCATTTAATTCTGCCAGACGATCCATCTTCTCTGCCAGTTCCTGCTCCTTCGGGAATGGCTTTGCCACTTCCTCCCTTGCTGTGGATAACTGCTGCTGCAGGTTTTCCAGTTTCTGTTCGGTATCTGTTACCTTCTTCCCAATCCCCGACAGCGCATTACTAATACGCTGCAGGTTTCCCAAAGCATCTTTGCCGACTTCGATCTTATAGCTGCATTGGCGTTTTAACGTCAGAATATACTTCTGGTTGAAGCTGTCAAATTCCGCAGACATGAAAAATCCATGAAACTCCCCCACCTGCCCGGAGGTATGGACAGCCTTTAACCCGGCACAGGCAGCAATCAGTGCGGTTCCCGCCTCCTTACGGTCTGTGTAAACCTTGCCGCCAACCGTCATGGCAAACTCGTCATTTTCCTTCTCTTTGTCAAAAATCGGCTTCACAGACTCCGCATCTGCCCTAAGCCCCTGTAACAGTTCCTTTGCCGCCGTGATCTGCATCGGGTAATTCCTTGCAATATCCGTCTCCAGACGGTATTTCTGGCTGGTATGGTTTGCTTTCATCAGTTTCAGCTTACTCACCTGAATATCCAAGTCCATCTTCTCTTTAATGTACGGGTTTCCCGTTGCCAGCGCCTTAATCTCCGCATAGGAAAGTGCCGTATCATCCACGTCCTCACAGGCTCGGACAGGGGATTTACTCGTCATAATCTGTGAAATAAACTTTTGCTTATTCTCCAAAATCTGCCACATGTACGCATCGAACGTATTTTCAGTTACATAACGAAAAATCTTTACTTTCGGATTCTGGTTCCCCTGCCTCAAAATGCGCCCTTCCTGCTGTTCCAGATCAGAAGGCTTCCACGGGCAATCCAGATGATGAAGGGCAATGAGCCTGTCCTGAATATTTGTCCCTGCGCCAAGTTTTGGTGTGGAGCCAAGCAGGATGCGCACCTGACCGGAACGCACCTTTGCAAACAGTTCCGCTTTTTTCGCTTCTGTCCCGGCTTCATGGATAAAGGCAATTTCTTCCTTCGGTATACCCTTTTCCACCAGCTTCTCCCTCACATCGTCATAAACATTAAAGGAACCGTCATTCTTTGGCGTGGACAGATCGCAGAAAATAAGCTGTGTGGAGCGCTCCCCTGCTGTCTCCTGCCAGATGTCAAAAGCATTTTTTACACAGAGGTTCACCTTACTTTCCGGGCAGTCCGGCAGCATATCGTTAATCAGCCTCTGGTCTAAGGCGCATTTACGCCCATCGTTGGTAATCTTGAGCATATTGTCCTCCCACGGCTCCACAAGGCTTGCCCTTACAGTTTCCGCACGTTCCGCAAAAGAACTGACAAGGTCAACCTGCTCGTCACTCGGCTGCAGCACCTCATTGATATACTCTGCTTCCGGCACCGGAAGATTCAGCATATCCGCTGTCTGGATATCCGCACTCTCCTTAAACAGTGCGATCAGCTCCGGAAGATTGAAAAAACGGGCGAACCGTGTTTTTGCACGGTAGCCCGTCCCCTCCGGCGAAAGTTCAATCGCCGTTACAGTCTCCCCAAAAGCGGCTGCCCAGGAATCAAAATGCCCCAAGCCCATCCTTTGAAGCGTATCATATTGTAAATAACGCATGATAGTATACAGTTCCACCATACTATTCGACACGGGAGTACCTGTCGCAAAGGTTACGCCCCTGCCCCCGGTCAGTTCATCGAGGTACTGGCATTTCATAAACATATCGGACCTTTTCTGTGCGTCCGTCTGTGCGATCCCGGCAATGTTCCGCATTTTTGTATAA
>ERZ1673697.2592-NODE-2592-length-15494-cov-3.356694_pt1 | contig 15494 bp, 9 predicted proteins | sample MGYA00580227_ERZ1673697 | MGnify/ENA primary metagenome ERZ1673697 (study PRJEB41218, sample SAMN15661759) | gut metagenome | host: Homo sapiens | place: Canada: London | collected 2015-08-20/2019-03-30 | study: EMG produced TPA metagenomics assembly of...
TTCGCCTCCACAATGTTCTGTGACGGCTGGTAATTCTCATCAGCACCATACAGAAACTTATGAAGTTCCTTTACATTATCCTCCAGCGTGTCTGCAACAACCATGCTGGCCTTCTTCACATCCGCAAATTTGTACTTGGCTGGGAAGCCGGTAGTATCTGCAATATTATATCCCATCAGAGTCGGAATCAGGTTCAGAATCTCAGTTTTCGTGATGGATGTGGAAATCATAGGAAATACCTCGTCCATAATATTGAAAATAGTGGTAATTCCTGCTGACTTTGCTTTGTCAACCATCATTCCGATCACACGGCGCTGACGCTCAGTACGTCCCATATCCATGCTTGCAGTGTAACGGATACGGCAGTAAGAAACTGACTGCACACCATTCAGATGGTATGTTCCAAGGATTTCTTCCTCATTCTCCGGCTTGGGATCCGGCAGTTCTACTGGTGTGTAGCTTTTGCCGGTCTCCTGGGAAGTTTCTACACAATAGTCATTCATAAACACCATTTCCGCATAGGAAAGAGGAATATCAAGACCGCCAAGTGCATCTATTGCAGCTACCATTGCATTAAAATTAACAGTTACGTAATCCGTAATTTTCAGGTCAAGCATGGTATTCAGCATGGAAATGGCCTGTTCCGGACCGCCATATGCGTAAGCTGCATTTGCCTTGGTGTAAGTATCATTTCCAATATCCAGAAGAGTATCACGATATACGGAAGCAAGCTTCACCTCTTTGGTATCATTATTGATACTTGCAATGATAATGGTATCACTGTTCTGTGCATCAAGCGCAGCATTCTTGGAACGCTGGTCGATTCCGAAAAGTGCATAAGTTGTATAGCCAGACATCTGTGGTGCTGTCACATTCGTAACAATCTTGCTCTCATCCAGCTGAGGTGTCTCAATCTTGTTCAATCTGGAATCAATCTGTCCATATACATACAATCCGCCAATAAACAGCAAAAGACAGATAATTTCCACAATAAACAAAGCAGTCCTCTTTTTTCTACCAGGTCTTGCCATTTTTCTTTCCTTTCTCAATACGCATTCTTATTAATGAATCCTTTAAAGATCGTCATAAACATTATCTTGATATCAAGCCCTACAGTCCAGTTCTCGATATAGTAAAGATCACACTCAATCCTCTTGCGGATGGAAGTGTCACCTCTGTATCCGTTTACCTGTGCCCATCCGGTCAGCCCGGGTCTTACCTGGTGCTTCACCATATATCTCGGAATCTCTTCACGGAACTTTTCCACAAAAAATGGTCTCTCAGGTCTTGGCCCTACCAGACTCATATCTCCCTTTAAAATATTAAAAAGCTGGGGAAGTTCATCAAGGCTGGTTCTTCGCATAAATCTGCCGATTGCTGTAACCCTGGGATCATTTTTTACTGTCCAGGCTTTCTTCTCCTCTGCCTCCGGCTGAATCTCCATAGAACGGAATTTATACATCCAGAAAGTCTGATTATGGAGACCCACACGTTCCTGACGGTAGATCAGCGGTCCAGGAGAAGTGAGCTTTATCAGCGCACATAGTACCAGCATGATCGGCGACGCCACAATGATTCCAATAATGGAGCCACAGATATCCATTATTCTTTTTATCATGGCATTAAAAGTATTACTAAGAGGAACATACCGGATATTGATCACCGGAAGTCCCAGAATATCCTCTGTATATGGTTTCGTAGGAATAATCTTATTATAATCCGGAATAAATTTTGTATGCACTCCTGATTTCTCACAAAGCGCTACAATCTCCTCCAGTCGGTAATATTCACTTAATCCCAGTGTAATCGCAATCTCGTCAAGCCTGTTCTCCGGCAGGATCACGTTTAGATTGGCAATTCTTCCGATCACCTTGACGCCTTTATACATGGTACCTGCAGTAATATTGTCATCCAGAATGCCTCTTACCACATATCCCCACTGAGGGTTCTGCTGAATGCGGTCAATATACTCTTCTGCTGCCCGGCTGTACCCAACCAGTACTACCTGTTTCTGGTTCAGTCCTTTCTTTCGCATTTTGCGCAGGCTGTAGAAAATGAACATTCTTGCTCCCCAGCTTGCCACAATGCAGATTCCGTAAAACATATACAGTACGGAACGGGAAATATCGCCTTCTTCAATGGTATACAAAATAAATGTAGTGATCAGAATACCAAGAGAATTGGCTTTTACAATATTAGACAGCACAAGACGTCTTCCCTGCATACGCATTGGTTCATACAGCGAAAACGCATGATACAGCAGAATATACGCCGGCAGAATAAATACCAGTGCAGACATATACTGCTGGAAGCTTCTGGCCCGGACTGCATTTGCTGCAAAAGGTCCGATAAATCTCAGCGCCCAGGCAAACATATAAGATAACGTAATTACACAGGCATCTATAACGACATGGAGCCGACTGAAGTTCTTCTGATTATCTTTAATCAATCTCTGCCACCTCTGCCCTTCTTCGCATGTTGCTGGTTCTGTCACTCACAGCAACCTTCACAAACCTGTTCCTGCTGCGCGTTTCATCCACATCTCACGCTTTAAGCACTATCTGGTCTGTGACTTTCTCTATCTTATAATAGATAAAACAGAATTGCAATAAATTCTTCATACATTAATGTGAAAAATAGTTACGAAATACTAACGAATCACTTCTGCACAAACTTTTTATACCATAAATCTGTAAATTATATTCCACCACAGTTCCAGCTGGATTCTGGCGTATCTTCCAAGATTTCTCATGTGGAACTTCACTTTTTTATTTCTATGACTGATCTGGAACCCATTTTTGATTCCTGCCACATACTCCCTGCCCATTCCCTTCTGGGAAAAAAACAGGATCTTCATGCCAAAGCCCGCCACCAGAAAAGGAAGATTCAAAATAATCTGAAGAACCGGCATATTTTTGTAGATCAGATAAATATTATTTCTTGAAGAATATCTTGTCTTAAACTGATTGTATCTGGAGCCGCTTGTTCCGCTGCCCACATGATAGACCAGTGCAGCTGGCACGTACCAGTTCTCATATCCAAAGATTCTGGCACGATAGCCCACATCAATATCTTCCAGATAGGCAAAATGCTCTTCATCAAAATATCCGATTTTTTCAAAAACCTTCTTACGGTAAATAGCTGCGCCAGCGCATGAAGCAAATATCCGTCCTTCCTTCTCAAAGGAATGGATATCCTTCCCTTTGCCCCGGGCATATGCCCAGCCAAGAGCAGAATAATAATTACCTGCATCATCCAGTTTATCCCGGTCATGATAGCAGATCATCCTTGCACTGCTGGAGAAAGCCTTCTTATGACGCTTTATAGCTGCCAGCATTTCTCCCACAAAATTCTTATCTACTTCTGTATCGTTATTCAAAAGGAGCACATAAGGTGTCCGTGATGCATAAATTCCCTCATTTACAGCTCTTGAAAAGCCGAAATTATCTGGGAGTTCCACAATGTGTACCCAGGGAAAATTCCCCATTACAAAGGCAACGCTTCCATCTGAAGATCCATTGTCCACCAGAATGGTCTCAAAATTCTGAAACTCCTGCTGCTCCAGGCTTGAAAGCACACCCTCCAGATATGCCATCCCATTATAATTGGGAATAATGACTGATACTTCCTGCATAATATCTCCTTAGTCTTCCTCCTTTTTGCCGGTCATGCCCGGAAGTGGTCTTAAAGAATAATTCCACTTGGTCAGGGAAAGATTCTTATTATAATTGGGATCACCGTTCTTCAGAATATCGATCCAGTTACATCTCATATATTCGATCTCCCGCTGGAAACGTCTGACTTTCATCTCATTGTTCTCTGCCCCGCGGGTCTTGGACTCCATGTGGTAAAGCCTTGCATAGGGATCATAAACCACCAGATAACCTGCTTTCGTAGTCTTCAGACACAGATCCACATCGTTAAAAGCAACTGCAAGTTCTTCTGTGAAGCCGCCCACTTTATCAAAAGCACTGCGCTTCATCATCATACAGGCTGCAGTTACAGCGCTCATATCCTGTAAAATAGACGCCTTGTGGAGATATCCGGTACGATCCGCAGGCATATCCACAAACATATGACCTGCAATTCCACCAATTCCGATTACACAGCCAGCGTGCTGGATGGTATTGTCCGGATAGATCAGTTTCACGCCTACTGCTCCCACTTCTCTTCGCTGACACACACCCAGCATTTCTCCCATCCAGTCCTCTGTAATGACCGTTACATCATTATTCAGAAAAAGGAGATATTCACCCCTGGCATTTTTGACCCCAAAGTTGTTGATCGCGGAATAGTTGAATTCCTTTTTCCAGCAGATCAGATGGATCCTGGGATCCTCCGAAATCTTCCTGTAATAATCGAAAATCTCATCTGTAGTGCTGTTATTCTCCACGATAATGATCTCATAATTATCGTAGAGTGTGTTCTTCTTAATAGATTCCAGGCATTTCTCCAGAGTTTCCTTCTCGTCTTTATTGGGAATGATAATGGAAACAAGCGGATGTCCCTGTACCGGGTATTTCACTCTGTAAAATCCAAGATCCGGAGTATGGCTTACAGTGCCTTTTACTCCAGTCCTCTCAAGATGTGCCTCGATAGCGCGCTTGCCAGCTTCAAAAGCGTACATCTTACTCGCAGGATTATCAGCAGTAGACGCCTTGTGGGTACGCCAATGATACAAAATCTCCGGTACATGCACCACTTCCCTGGCTTTTTCCACACAACGGAAAATAAAATCATAGTCCTGTGCACCGTCAAATTCCCTGCGGAATCCGCCCACTTCTTCTACAAGCTGCCGCCGCACAACAAAAAAGTGACAGATATAGTTATTGGAACGAAGCAGATCAATATTAAAATCCGGCTTCAGGTGTGGCTGAAAATGCTCGTCCAGTTCAGCAGTCACCTTATCCTCATCTGTGTATACTGCATCTCCATGCTCGTGCTGGTTCAGTGCATTCACAACCTCATAAAGAGCATTTGGCGCAAGAAGATCATCATGATCCAGAAGCCCCACAAATTCTCCCTTTGCCATGGCAAATGCAGCATTGGTGTTCTCTGCAATTCCTTTATTCTCAGTAAGCTCCTGCCAGCGTACTCTTCTATCCCTGCTGCTGTATTCTTCCAGCACTTTTCTCATAGACTGATCTTCCGGACTTCCATTGGCAATGCAAAGCTCCCAGTTCTCATAGGTCTGTGCTTCCAGTGAATCGATCATCTGCCGCAAAAATAATTCCGGAGTACGATAAGCCGGAACTACCACGCTGATAAGAGGTGCGTAAGCAAATTTTTTCTTTCTTTGTTTGTCAAGGACCGTCTGGTCCGGCACATATGCCGCGTACCAGGGACCATAAGGGATCTCCTCCGGCTCAAATCGCTCGTGCAGCCGTATCCAGAACTCCCTGGGACCATAATGCTTCAGATATAAAAGTCCCTTCTGGATCATGTAAGGAGATAATTTTTTGAAGAAACGAGACCACTGGATCCGTCCCTCTGATCCGTTTTTATCGCTCATATTAAAATCCTTTGCTTTTATAATGACCCTATTTTAACATTGAAGAAACAATTTTGCAAGGAAGCTGTAAAAGAAAGGTTGAATTGAACCACATTTTAGGATATGATTATATTTGTATTATATTTTTCTATTTTACAGGAAAAATATACTATATGTTATACTTGCAGCAGAATTGTATCTGCACTGTCAGAAAGAGTGTTACAATGTTGTTCACAGACATCACTGCAGATACCCTTATTTTAATACAGGAGTTCATTATACTATGAAAAAGCGAAAGATAACCTCAGTTTTTCTGGCTCTTGGTCTTTTTGCATCTCTTCTTTTCCAGGTTCCCATATCTGCAGAAGAGGCAGACCAGAGTGCAGCAGTTGAAGCATCAGGTACCATATCTACCAATTCCATTTCCGGATGGCCCCAGGCTTCCGATATTTCTTCTGAAGCGGCTGTAGTCATGGAGAATACCACCAATACCATTCTCTATTCTAAGAATGCAGACGAAGTACTTTTCCCTGGAAGTACAGTCAAGATCATGACCTGTCTTCTGGCTCTTGAGAATACACAGCTCACAGATGAGGTTACCATGACCGCCACCGGAGTTTCCGGTGTCACAGACGGTGGTGCCAGTATTTCCTCACAGGTTGACGAGGTCTTCACTGTAGAGCAGTGCCTGTATGCCATTATGGTTGCCTCTGCCAATGATATTGCACTGCAGATTGCAGAGCATGTAGGCGGTTCTGTAGACGGCTTTGTCCAGCAGATGAATACCCGGGCACAGGAGCTTGGATGTACCAATACCGTATTCACGAATCCCACCGGACTTCCGGATGACAACCAGCACACTACAGCCCACGACATGGCGCTGATCATGCAGGCCGCCATCCAGAATGAGTCTTTCAGAACCATCGCAGCAGCCACCAGCTACACGATCCCTGCCACCAATAAAGCGGCAGCCCGTAACCTGACCAGCAAATTCACCATGACAGATACTGGCAGCACCGGATTTTATGAAGGATGTATCGGCGGTAAGGAAGGTTATACGGAAGCCTCCGGAAGTACACTGGTATGTGCAGCCCAGCGAAATGGCATGACTCTGATCAGCGTAGTCCTGAAAGGTGCTTCCGGTCAGACAGCTCCTGATGCAGCCTCTATTCTCAATTATGGATTCGATCAGTTTGTAACTTTATCCCTTGGAGACAGCGATTTCAGCATTATCTCCGGCGGTGACGTAGTAGTTCCAGCCGGCACCGGTGCCGATAGCCTTACCACAGAAGATTCCCAGAACGGCGACCAGATTGACCGCACCTACCTTTTTAACGGCACTTCTGTGGGATCTGCAGTCCTTGAAGTTGTTCAGTCTGATGATACTGCTTCCGTCCAGGAAGGTCAGCAGCACATGCAGGCGGCCAAGGACTACTCCGATAATCACACTGAAATTCCGTATTTTGTAATTGCCGGTGTATTCTTACTTCTTCTGATTCTTTTGATCTGGAGGATCGTGAAAATTGTAAAATCCTAATAAAAAGCCCAGTCAGGACAGGGTATCTTCCTCTCCCGACTGGGTTTTTATATTAGTTCTGCATCAAACTATTTCATCCTTCTTCTCATACGCCATCCTGAATGCACAATCCCCTCTCACAATACTCAGATTCGGATTGTAATACGGATCACCCTTTTTCAGAAAATCTCCGTAACGTTCCCGGAAATGATCCACCTCTTTCTGAAGACGCGCTTTCTTCTCCGGCGTATTCTCCAGTCCACGTGACTTAGATTCATAATGGTACAGGCATGCCTCCGGAGTAAATACGACCAGTTTACCAAGTGCCCTTGCCCTAAGACAGAAGTCAATATCATTCAGTCCCACTGCAAAGCTTTCATCCAGCCCATGAAGTTCCTCAAAAACGCTTCGCTTCACCATCAGACAGGCGCCTGTTACTGCACTCTCATCCTGTGTAGTTGCCAGTCTCCACAAATATCCTGTGGCATATCTGTCATATCCGGTAAGAATATGTCCTGCAAAACCTGCGATTCCTACCACGACACCAGCATGCTGAACCGTATTATCCGGGTAAAGGAGCTTGGCACCTACAATGCCCACATCCTCTCTCTGGCAATAGCCCATCATGTTCTCCAGCCACTCTGGAGTAATAACCTCTGTATCATTATTGAGCAGAAGGAAATAATCTCCATCCGCATATTTTGCACCAAAATTGTTGATTGCTGAATAGTTGAAGGGACCATCCCATGTAACCACTTTTACCTGAGGATACCGCTTCTCAAGTTTCTCATAATAGTGGAAGGTCTCTTCCCTCTCACTGTTATTCTCAATTACGATAATCTGGATATTTTTCCAGGTGCTCTTCTCCAGAATGGAAGTCACACATTTATTCAGATCCTCTGTATGATCCTTATTCGGAATCAGAATGGATACCTTCGGGTCACCCTCTATAACAAAACGGGTTCTGAAAACGACCGGGCATCCAGTGTATTCCACCTCTGCCTTAATTCCCATGCGCTCATAATGCCCTGCAAGTGCCTTTTCTCCTGCGATCACTGCATATGGCTTGTCATCCGGATTTCCCGCTGTGGAACCCTCATGGCTTCTCCAGTGATACAGAATTTTGGGAATATGGCGGATTTTCTCACTGTCTGTATGCTCCGTGCAGCGAAGCAGAAAATCAAAGTCCTGAGAACCGTCATATTCTGGCCGCAGAAGCCCTGTTCGGTCGAGAAGCGTTCTCTTTACAACCACCAGATGGCAGATATAATTTACGCAGCACAGATAATCAGGGTTAAAATCCGGCTTAAAATGAGGGAAAAGCCGATTTCCTCTTATATCAATAATATCCTCATCAGAATAAATAAGATCCGCCTCCGAATGCTGTGAGATTTCCTTTGCCATCTGATAAAAAGCTTCCTCTGCCAGGGTATCATCATGATCTGCAAATGCAATATAATTTCCAGTGGCAATTCCAATAGCAGCATTTGTATTGTCTGAAATCTGCAGCTGTTTGTCATTGAAAACAACTTTGATCCTTGGATCCTTTTTCTGATACTCTTCCAGAATACTGCGGATTGGAGAATCTGCTCCGCTTCCATCTGAAAGACAAAGTTCCCAGTTACTGTATGTCTGCGCCAGCACAGAATCCACAAGAGCCTTCAAAAGATACTTATCCGTCTTATAGAGAGGAACCACAAGGCTAAACTTAATGTTCTCCTGAAAAACAGTCTTTCTCTGCTGATTCAGTTCTTTCTTAGTAACCCTGTTCTCCTTCAGCCAGGTCTGGTAAAGACCGTCTCCCTTGCTCAACGCTTCCAGCTTGATCAGAGACTTCCGGATCACAGTATGAATACCATTGGAACGATAATTCTCCATTGCCTTTTTCGAATAAAGGCTGGCTTTTGCCTTAAAGCGTTCGCCCTTTGAAATACCAATCTGGTAGACTGCCTTTTTTCCGTTCTCATCCTTTGCAACAAGATAAGCCTTCTTTCCAGATACATTTTCTGCCTGGATATGGAATCCGCAATCCTTATTCACTTCGCATTCCCGAAACATTTCAGCCACGTCCATTCGGGTATTCCGCTTCAGGGTTATTTTCACAGGCTTTTTATTTTCATCATATACCTGCAGGGAAACCGGTGTGGTTCCTACTGCCCAGCCGGCAAGGATAACCTTCTTCTGTTCTCTGACTATAGATTCCCCATCTACAAAAAGCTGAGGTTTTCCCTGTTTTCTCATAAGATCCGGGGTTTTCATCTTATACCAGAGGAAACGCTCCTTTCCATTAACAGCGTACACCTCAAGTTTTTTGTAACTCTGCAGATTTTCAGGCAGGGTAACTAATACCTCCACCCATTTGCCTCCTGGATTTTTCGTCTCCACAGCCCTCATAAATCCGGTCATCACAGTAATCAGGTTTGCCTCAGAAAGAAGGCGGATACCATCCAGATAACACTCTATATCTGCTTCCTTTGAAACCCTTCCTGTGATCATATATTTGCAATTATCATTCAAAAGAAACCGTTCTTTTTCAACCAGCATTACCTTTTGATTCATTCTACTTTCCTTTCTTTGCAGAAGATTCCCGACCATTTTTCAGACGGTCCACTGCTTCTCTCGCCCGCTCTCCAAGCACTCCTTTAAGACTATGGCTTCTCACCTCAAGGGCACGGATCTCATTCAGCATATCTTCTTTTGCCTCATCAATCTCCAGGTTCAGTGTAAGATTCTTAGCACCTTCCGGAACCTCTATATCTACAATGCAGGGATCAAACCGTGAAAGGAAGGCCCAGCTGCCGCAGATTGTTCCATCGGGTGTCAGAACCCCATCCATGGAAGCAGGCATCCTGTCAAAGCGGATTGCTGCAAGATGTACCGTACACGGATGATCACCTGGATCAATTCTTATAAACCTGCAGCTTTTCGGCAGATTCAAGGTGCATTTTACCTTTCCGGCCATAATAGGCCTTTTTACAGAACTTGCTTCGGAATACATACCTCTTTGTTCCGCGAAATATACCTGCAGCGGTCCCAGATTACTCAGGGACAAATATTCCACCCCTGGAGTCATTGTGGCATACATCTCCCTCATAGGAACATGCGTGCCTGTGATATATACCTGAAAACCGCTTTCCATTCTGGAAAAACTGGTTCTCATCACTTCTGAAATACCAAATTTCTCATAAAATCCGGCTGCATTCAGCACTTCACGCACTTTATGCGTCTGTATATAGTAATGGATGATCCGATACAGTACAAATTCACAGGGAACAGGAAACTCAAATGTCCATTCATAGTCCAGAAGTGTATATGGACGGGTCATTACAACATTGTCACAGATCATATCAATATTCGTAACATCTGTACATGTCAGTCCGCCAGGCATAGGCACATCACCGAAAACATTTTTGAATTCCTCAGTTATTGTGAACGGCTTTTTGCTGTGAAGCTTCTGTACGTTTTCCAGATATTCCGTAAAAATTTTCTCAGCTTTTTCCTTTTCTCCCTTTCCCAGCAGATCATCCAGATATTCTGCAAGATTCTCCTGTTCCAGATACTCAAAATAAGCACAGTCTTCGCCTATCTCGCACTTGTTGCTCAGAAACGGAACTTCCCCATACATCTGATCAAGCTTCTGATTCCATTTTTTCATGCGAAGAACATGTTCTTTTCCTTCCGGATACAGCCATTTTTTCTCCAGCCATCTTTTCCCATCTTCTTCCACAATGTCAGTGCGAATTGCGAAGGAACGGCTTCTTTCATTGGAATATTTACTGAAAATAATCTCTTTCATTTGTTTTCCTTCCTTTCCACAATCACCAGGAATGAATTGGAAAATTCCTGAAAAAGTCCTGCATCAGTGAGGGAATCGTATACTTTTCCCTCATTGAACAATTGTATTCTGTTACGGTCAAAATTGCAGAAATTATCCCGAAGCTCGCCTTTCTTCGGCAGACGCTTGTCTGAATAAATAGTCATCGGGAATTTATAATCCGGATATGGATAATAGAAAGTGGTCTTAAATTCACCAGCCTGGTCAATAATATCAGACAGTTCCTTTCTGGAAAAAGTCCGCACACTTCTGGTATCCGGATAGTTCTCCAGTCCTTCAAAATATTTTCCCACATGATCTTCGGTGCAGCCGGCCCAGTATTTCAGGCCAAGTCGGTTCTCAATCGCGATCACGATTCTGCCTCCCGGTGCCAGATGGCGGGCAATGCGTCGGAGCATTTCCACATAAGGCTGTGCTGTCCCGATATAGCCCTGGGAATATTCAAACACACCGATCAGGGTAATGTAATCATATTTCTCAGTAAGGCTACTCTCCACATCCTGAAAATTTCCTACCATAATTTTCACATTATCACATTCGCGATTTCGATATGCATTGATGGTGCTGCGCATTTTTGACAGATCGATACAGGTGACACTTTTGGCTTTTCGCGCGAGAACTCCTGTGATCGGTCCACATCCGGACCCGATTTCCAGAACCTTCTGTTCTTTTGTGATAGGAAGCCACTCCAGAATATTCTGGCGAATATGTGAAAAATGATAAAGGACCGGCCAGCTGTTTCGCTCATAGATCAACTGGTTTAGTTCCTTCTCCTGATAATTTTTCGCAATTTCCAGAAGTTCTTCTTCCACAGGACCATCACTGTACAGATCCTCGCCTGGGTAATATTCATAATCTAATGTTACGTTTCCGATTTTTTCCTGCATATTTTATTATTCCTCTATCCACACTTTGGAATTCATATCGTAGAATCCAACTGTATTTTTGGAAGAAACCACAGTTATGTTGCATGCATCATATAAACGATGGAATACGGTAAAATCTCCATTCCGATAGCCGGTACAGCCAAAGGAGAGAAGATATTCCCCACCCTGCATATCCATTTTCTGTTCAAAAACCACTACACACTCATCCCCTGCGTCTGTGTGTTCCACATTCACACCTTCATACATAGTGTTGGTTCCTGTGATCTCAGTTCCCTGAATATTCTTGAATGTGAAAGCCATAATAGGCTGCTGAATGCTTTCATGAAAATGAATGCGCATTTTAATCTGAAATTTAGACCCCTTCTCGATCGTGTTGGTCTGAAGTCCCTTGGAATCCATTACAACGAAGTCTGTGATCTCAGCCTGTTTTTCCCCATACTCCAATGTGTTCGGGTTCACAAGAAATCCCTGTTTCCAGTCTTCTTTCTTTGTATCTGAGCCTTCTGCCTGTTTCACCGGATCCTGATGTACCAGAAGCTGCTTATACATGTCTACCATAGCTTTAGGCGTGCCCTCATCCAGCATAACACCCTGATTCAAAAGAATAACACGATCGCAGTATTTGGAAATGCTTCCCAGGTCATGACTTACAAACAAAATAGTTTTGCCCTGTTTCTTAAATTCCTCGAACTTATGATAGCATTTCGCCTGAAAAAATACATCACCTACAGAAAGTGCTTCATCCACTACCAGGATCTCCGGATCTATGTTGATAGCCACAGCAAAGGCCAGGCGTACAAACATACCACTGGAGTAGGTCTTTACCGGCTGATGGATAAAATCACCAATATCAGCAAAACTGAGGATTTCATCCAGCCTTGCGTTGATTTCTTCTTCGGAAAAGCCTAACATGGTACCATTCAGGAAAATATTTTCCATGCCAGAATATTCCGGATTAAATCCGGCTCCCAGTTCCAGAAGAGCTGAAATTCTTCCATTTACGGTTACGGTTCCGGCTGTAGGAGCCAGTACACCTGTAATAATTTTCAGAATAGTGGATTTTCCGGAGCCGTTTGTTCCAATAATACCAACGCATTCTCCTTCTCCAATATCAAAACTAACATCCTTAAGTGCATAATGTTCTTTATACAGCTTCTTACGACTAAGCCCCAGAGAATCCTTCAGGCGGTCCAGTGGTCTGTTATAGAGCTTATACATCTTGGACAAATTTCTTATTTCAATGGCGTTTTTACTTTCCACGTTATTTCCTTTCTTTTCTATCCGCTTCATAACTGCTCAGTTCCTCTACAGTTCTGTACTTCATCGAACATGCCTCATAAGCCGTTACCTTTCCTCTTCGCTGAATACATTTCGATTCATAACTGCTTTTCTCCTATTTACAGAACATCTGCAAAATGAACCCGAAGCCGCTTAAAGATCCAGTTTCCAAACAGGAAGCAGCAGATGGCAAATATCCAGAAATATAATGTCCAGACTGGTCTTTCGAAGAACCAGCGCTTGATAATAAATGCGTCACGATATCCTGATACAATATAAAATACAGGATTCAGCTGAAGAATTTTGTATAGAAGGCTGTTGGCACCGATCATGCTCTCTGACACCCACATAATAGGAGTCAGCCATACTCCAACCTGTAATCCGATACCAATAATCTGGTTCAGATCGCGGAAAAGGACTGCAATTGCGCTGGTAGCATAGCAAAGTCCCAACACAAGAAAAAAGACGCATGCACTATAATACAATATCTGAAGGTAGTACCAGTCAGGAAATCTTCCGTTACATATATAAAGAATAATTGCCAGAAGTACAAAAAAGCCATGTACAAATAAAGCGGAAATTATTTTTACCACTGGAAGGACGCTAATGTTGAACACTACCTTTTTTACAAGGTAATTATATTCCAGAAGCGAATTGGTACCTCCGGAAAGCGCATCAGAAAAGAAAAACCAGGGCACAATACCAGCTACCAGATAAAGCACAAAAGGGACTCCCAGTTCATCTGTGTTGGACCGGAACCCCACTGAAAATACAAACCAGTATACCAGAATTGTTACCACCGGCTGAACGAAAGCCCAGAAGGTTCCAAAATAAGAACCTGCATATCGGGTCTTAAAATCATTTTTTGCCAGTTTCATAACCAGCCGGCGGTTTTTATATAAATCCGCCGGCAGGGAAAAAATAGACTTAAGCATTTACAGTCTCCTATCTGTTAAGTTCCTTAAAGCTGCCCCATTTCTGATCCTTGTCAGAGAAGATCAGCTCCATACCTTCCGGAATTGGCCACTGTACATTGATGTCCGGATCATTCCAGATCAGACCGCCCTCATCGTTTGGATGATAAAAATCGGAGCATTTATAAGTAAACTCAGCATTCTCAGAAAGAACCAGGAAGCCATGTGCAAATCCTTTCGGAATAAAAAACTGTTTCTTATTTTCTGCTGAAAGAACAACTCCGTACCATTTTCCATAAGTTTTGGAGCCCTCTCTTAAATCTACAGCCACATCAAACACTTCTCCGTTTACTACGCGTACAAGTTTGTCCTGTGGATAATGAAGCTGGAAATGGAGACCGCGAAGAACACCATAACGTGAGCTGGACTGATTATCCTGTACGAATTCTACGTCAATTCCTGCCTCTTTGAAGTCATTGTAATTGTAAGTCTCCATAAAATAACCTCTGGAATCTCCAAATACGGTTGGCTCAATTACTTTTAATCCTTCAATATCATCACAATTTGTTACTTTAATTTTTCCCATTTTCTTTTCTCCTTATTTATCTTTCATTTTATATTCAGTCAAATTTACAGTCTTATCGACTTCTTGGAACGTGTTTAAAAAGGTTTTCTGCAAGATGTGCGTCACAATTTGTGGGAGATCTTTCAAACACGCTCTAATATACATGATTCCGTCTGATAAATCAAGATTATTGGTTACTGTTCATCCGATCTGTACTGTTTGGTACATACACCATTTTTGTTAAATACGGAAACGAGTCCATCTGCACTGGTCAGGCTCACGTTCTGCGCACGTACTCCTGCGCTAGCACCCGTTCCGCGGTAGAAATAATATTTTTTTCCTTTGATGGTGTACCAGCCCTTATAAGCCTTTCCATTTTTTCCAAAATAGTAAGTATTCTTCCTGCCATTCTCTGTGAGTGTGATAAACTTGTTCTTTGCACGGTAACCTTTACTTCCAAAATAGTAAATGCTGCCGTTGGCTGCTACATATTTGTAATTCTTTTCCATGGCAAAGGATGTAGTGCTGAAATAATAATATTTCCTGCCCACCTTGCGCATACCTGTCAGAGCTTTGCCATCTGCTCCGAAATAATATGTCTTGTCTTTCTTTGTCACAACTTTATTTTCTACACGTACACCGTTTTTGTCCACGTAATAAGCAGTGCCGTCTTTCTTGATCAGCTTGCTTTTATATAAATGTCCGTCTACGGAACTAAAGCAGTAATACTTGCCATCAATTTCCAGCCAGCCTTTGGCCTTTTTATCATTTGTGTAGTAATATTTTCTGCCTTTAACAGTGGTCCAGCCATTCTTGTGAAGCTTGGGATCTGAATATAAAGGCTGTTTTGCAGGGGTGTAGCCTTCCTGAGAATTCCATCTTGGAACAACCTTGGTTGTATAATCTACATAGCCAAAGTTCAGATCCACATTGTTCTCTTTGGGAACACCGCTGATCAGCTTCTTGGTACTGATCATACCTGGAACTTCATCACCAGCTGTGCACTGC
>ERZ1673697.2620-NODE-2620-length-15324-cov-9.322156_pt1 | contig 15324 bp, 12 predicted proteins | sample MGYA00580227_ERZ1673697 | MGnify/ENA primary metagenome ERZ1673697 (study PRJEB41218, sample SAMN15661759) | gut metagenome | host: Homo sapiens | place: Canada: London | collected 2015-08-20/2019-03-30 | study: EMG produced TPA metagenomics assembly of...
TGACATGAAAAAGGTAATGAGCGTAGTTCTTTGCATCGTCTTCGTCGCCTGTGCGGTTTGCGGGTGCTCGGGCGCGGCTTCGCAAAAGTTTCCACAGAAGTTCTCATTTCAGTATGGCGGCAAGGAAATAGTCCTCGGCGACAACATCGACAAAGCGGTTGAATACCTCGGTGAGCCGGAATTTACAACGGACCCGGACGAATACGATTGTGTGCTTTGGGGTTACGACGGTGTGACAATAAAACAACTTGACAGCACGATTATCAGCATTTCCATCTCTGACTCCCAAACGTATCAGATTTGCGGTATTCATTGTGGAGATAGCCACGAAAGCGTGGTTAAAAGGCTGCAAAAGCTCAGTGACAAAGTTTCTGATTCTGATGACTACACAATGTTCGCGGCTAAAATGAACGATGATGCCACGATCGATGAAAGCATCGATATGAATGTGCCTTATAACGAAAGCATCGTTGTCACCGCTGATCCCGAGGAACTTTGGCATTATGGTGAAGTTTCTGTAATGTACGATGATAACGACAAAGTGGAACACATATCAACCAGTATTCTTATCGAAAGCACGTTTATGCCAAGCGAAGAAACAAGTGACGACACTGAAAGTTCTTCACAAGCCGCAGCAAGCTGGTCTATCGATGACTTCCTGATGTGGAATGAAGATGATGAATGTGAATATTCGTCAAATTTAATGTGGACTTCTGTTTCCGAAGCCGAAAAAGAACTCGGACCGCTTCACACGTATCGTGGCATCAAAATCGGCGATACCACTGAGAAACTTCTTGAAAATTATGACTTTTCCATGTCCGACGTGTATTTTGACGAAGATACCGACACCACAAATGCGGGCACGGCATACATGGAAAAATACACGTCCCTTGAAGACCGTATTCGGCACACAGATGAAATTCCTGCTGACTCATATCTGATGATTGTCACGTGGTGCTCCTATAATTCCGACACCCGAAAGCTGACCATGATGCAGGGCGACGGAACTGGTGGTGTTAGTCTCTACGTTGACGGTGTAGATGTAAGCTTGACGGACGGCGTTTTCTCTGTTGCGTTTGGATTAAATCAAGGCAAGGTCGCAGAGATTCTCTACTACGGTCAAGTGCCGCAGGGTGAAGCCGACGATAGCGCCGTTTCTTCTGAAACAGACACAACCGAGACTTCTTCCGAAAGTACCCCGAATACCTTCTTGCTCAACCTTCCGGTTACGGAATATAGTATGTCCAACGGCACACGAGCTTCCGTGATCGTTGGTAAAGAAGTTCTTAAGCTGAGCACCGAAGAAGAGTTTGTATCATTCGTCGATGAAAAAATCGAGGGTAAAGATTATAACTGGTTCACTATCGATTTAATGGACGGTACAGGACTTGTTTTTGCCGGCTGCAATACTACCGTTTTTGATTACGGTGAAATTGATAAAGACGGTGCATTGTTAAAAAGCATTCATACCTACGTTCGTTCCGGCGACAGCTATGAGCTTGTTGAACAATAACTGAATTTTAGTCGCCTTTTGAGAAAAAGGCGTGGATAGAAATTTCGCAGATAATCAGTCGGGCACAAGTTTGTTTGTCGCCCTCCACCCGGAGGGCGTGGATAAAAAAGAAAAAGCCCCGCTGTGGGGCAAAAAGTTGAAAAATGGAAACTCAACATGTTATAATAATCATAGAGAAGGAGTTGATTTTATGCCGACGATTTCAATGTTCAGAGGAATTAAAGTTTGTATTTATTGGAGCGACCATATGCCGCCGCATTTCCATGCGTTTTATGGCGGTGCCGAAGTCCTCGTATCCATCGAAGAATTGGAAGTGTTAGAGGGCTCAATGCCTTCCAAGCAGCTGAAAATGCTTCTGGGCTGGGCAGCGTTCCATCAAGAGGAGCTCCGCGAGAACTGGGAGCTTGCAAGAAATCAGCAGGAGCTGTTCTCCATCGAGCCGCTGAGATAAGGAGGTTATACCATGGCAAACACAGTTGAATATTATCTTTCCAAAGGATTTGACCACAAAGCTGCAGAGTATTTTGCAGGCGGAAAGAAAAAGATCGTCGGTGTCGTTGCCAACCGTGACTTCACCCTGACGATCAGCTTCGATAACGGCGAAAAACGGCTTTACGATATGCGACCGCTTCTCAAAAAAGGTACCGTTTTTGAGCCGTTCACCGATATGGAAAATTTCAGCCGGGTCTATGTAGATGATACCCACAGCATCGCGTGGGATATTGACCCGAATGTGGACAGCAATAAGGTCTGGAACAATAAAGTTGACCTTTGTGCAGATGAGTGTTATATCGACAGCGTGCCGATGAATTGAAGCCCGCCACAACACAAAAATAAAAAAGCCCCGCCGGTGCTACCAACACCGACGAGGCCGCCCGGCGAACCGGGTGGACAATATAGTCCCGAACAAACTATATTGTACCACCTGACCCGGGCAAAAGCAATAGCCCGGGCATTTTTATGCCCAATTTTAAACGCATATAATTGAGAACGGATAAAAACAGGAGGTACATAAACAATGAGATACGCGATATATCTGCGCAAAAGCCGTGCGGATGATACGTCCGAGCCGCTGGAGGTGACCTTGCAGCGCCACCGCCAGATGCTCGAAAAATACATGCAGCAGCACGACATCGCCGTGCAGGACGAAGACGTTTTTGAAGAAGTCGTCTCCGGCGACAGCCTTTACGCGCGTCCGCAAATGCTGCGTCTGCTCGAGGCCGTCGAAGCGGGCACATATACCGGTGTGCTGTGCGTGGATATACAGCGCCTCGGGCGCGGTTCCATGCAGGACCAGGGCATGATCTTAGACGCATTCAAGTGGTCTGACACGAAGATCATCACCCCCACGCGCACCTACGACCTCTCGAACGATATGGACGAGACCTACACCGAATTCGAGAGCTTTATGGGGCGGCAGGAGTACAAGATGATCAAAAAGCGCCTGCGCCGCGGATTGAACGCGACGATCGAAAACGGCGGCTATATCGCGAACGCACCGTATGGCTACGACAAGACAAAAATCGGTAAAACGCCCTCACTGAAGATTAATGAAGCCGAAGCGAAGTTTATCCACATGATCTTCGACCTCTACCAGGGCGGCATGGGAGCATTGACGATTGCAACGACGATTGATCGACTTGGAGCAAAGCCGCGCCGCGGCGAGCATTTTGCGCGCTCCACGGTGCTCAAGATACTCAAAAACGACGTATACCGAGGGAAGATCGTCTGGAACCGAAAGACGTGCGTGCGCCCCGGACAGCGCGGAAACGAGCATCACCTTACGATCTACAACGCTCCTGAAAAGTGGACTGTTGTTGACGGGCTGCACCCGGCGATTATCGACAACGAACAGTTTGAAGCCGTACAGCGGATCCTTGCAGGGCACTATCACCCACCTGCAAACACCGGCAAGCGCATAAACCCCTTAGCCGGTCTCGTATTTTGTGGAAACTGCGGGCGGCCTTTGCAGCGCATTGCAATCCAGTCTGCCGGAGGGCCCTTGCTCGGCTGCCAAGTGCCCGGGTGCATCGTGTCCAGCAAGCTCGAATACGTCGAGCAAGCCGTTCTGCTGGAAATCCAAAAGGAGTTTGATAAGCTCTGCGCCAATGCGGAGCAGAAGCAGCAGGAAAGCCAAATTGACTACGCAGCCATGGCGAAGTCCATAGATGCCGAGATCAGTACGGCACATCAGCAGCTCGGCCGCCTGTACGATCTGGTGGAACAGGGCGTGTACACCATCGAGGTGTTCAACGAGCGACGCGGCGCCTTGCTCAGCCGCATATCGGCGCTGGAAGATGAACGTAAGAACCTTGTCCCGCCCCAACAGCTCGACCTTGAAAAAATGCGTGCCAATATTGAAGCCGTGTTCGACGCCTACCCCACCGCCGACTTCAACACGAAGAACCAACTACTGAAATCCATCATCGATAAGATCGTATATAACAAGCAAAAAGGCGTTCAACCAAAAGGGTTTACCCTCGAGGTTTTTTTACATTGCCTGTACTTATAGCTTGTGCAATGCTTTGATAAAGACTGCTTAGAGGATTTACGTGTGCTGTTTCCCGCCTCGGTGCAGCCCGTTGTGGACGCTTCCGCTAATGTGCGGGTGCGGGACGTTGATGTAATCTCTGTGTACATTGATATGCAGCCGATCCCCTTTAACCGCGGATATTATTCCATTGATCTCACGTTTTTCTTTGACGTATCTTTGGAGCTGTACGGTGGCGCGACAGTGGGCTGCGAACGCGTGAGCGGTATTTCAATTTTCAATAAGAAGGTCATTCTCTACGGCAGCGAGGGCAACGTGAAGATGTTTACAAGCGAGAGCTGCCGTGACGAAGCCGATTTACAGGGCAATAAGGTCTTACCCAAGGCGACTGTGCAGGTCGCGCAGCCGGTGGCGCTTTCCGCGAAGCTTTGCGAGCACTGCCGCTGCGGATGCGAGCCCTGCTGCGTGATCCCGGACTGCATTGCAAGCCGTTACGGCGGCGCGTTTGAAACGGTAGAGCAGAAAAACACCGTATACGTGACGATCGGCCTGTTTACCATCGTGCAGATTGTGCGGAATGTGCAGATGCTCATTCCCGCGTTTGATTTCTGCATTCCGGATAAGGAATGCATCACCTCCGGCGACAATCCCTGCGAGCTGTTCCGCAAGATTGATTTCCCGACCGACGAATTTTTCCCGCCGAAAGCGAGCGACTGCGGCTGTGGCTGCGGCAGACAAAATTAGAACCGCATTTGAATAATATAAGCCGTGCACTTTGAAAACAGGTGCACGGCTTACTCTTTTTATACTTTTGTCAGTCTTGCGAAGTTTGCAAACAGCTTTTTGGTGCCGACTTTATCAAACGCGACTTCGAGCAGCGTATCGTTCGCCATCGGCGTGGCGGAAACGATGAGACCCGTGCCGAACGCCTTGTGCAGGACAGTATCGCCTACGCGGTATGTACCGGCAGGCGCGGGCTTTACGCGCGGCTTCGGCATGAATCCGCCGGCTTCCGCAACGGATTTTGTTTTCGGTGCTTCCCCGAACGGCTTCGCGCCGCCGAAGCTCGGCATAGAGACCGGGCGCGCGCTGTAATCGCGGGAGCGGGTGTGCTCGATGAGCGTCTCCGGGATTTCTTCCACAAAGCGCGAAACGCGGTTGCGGTTCGTCATGCCGAAGATCATGCGGGATTCCGCGTGGAAAATGTACAGCTCCTCTTTTGCACGCGTGATGGCAACATACGCTAAACGGCGTTCCTCCTCCACTTCGGACGGTACATATACGCTCGCCATGCCCGGGAAAATGTTTTCCTCCATGCCCGGCAGGAACACCACCGGGAATTCGAGACCTTTTGCGGAGTGCACCGTCATGAGCACGACGGAATCGGCGTTATTATCGTAATTATCGATGTCCGTAATGAGCGAAACTTCTTCGAGAAAATCCGAAAGCGTGCCTTCGGGGTTCTCCTCCTCAAAACGGCGCAGGTTGGAAGCAAGCTCCTGCACGTTCGCAGCGCGGTCTTCTGCGGATTCCGGGTCGTCGGTCTTAAGAAAATTCAGGTAATCGATGCGCTCCACAAGCTCGTCATAAAGCTCGCCAAGCGTGACTTCTTCGTCGTTGTTGAGCTCGATGAGTCCCTGCATCTGTGCGGCGAAAAGCGTCATTTTGTTTGCGGCACGGGACAGTGCGGGATAGTCTTTCGCGTGCGAGACGACCTCAAACAGTGTCTCACCCGTCTGCTGACCGATCTGCGCTGCGACTTCGACCGAGCGGTCGCCAATGCTGCGCTTCGGCGTGTTGATGATGCGGCGCAGGCGCATTTCATCACTCGGATTGTTGATAACGCTCAAATATGCGATCATCTCGCGGATCTCACGGCGCTCGTAGAAGCGCGTGCCGCCTATAATTCTATGCGGTACGCCGGATTTTGCAAAATTGCGTTCAAATGTCAGCGACTGTGAGTTCATGCGGTACAAAACAGCGTAATCAGAGAATTTCCGCCCCGCAGCAACGCCGTCTAAGATGATCTTCGTGATGCGCTCGGCTTCATCCGTTTCGTTTTCTGCCGTGTGCAGGTGGATCATGGCACCGGTGCCGTTCTGCGTCCACAACGTTTTGCCTTTTCGCTCGGTGTTATGCTCAATGACGGCGTTCGCAGCGTCCAGAATATTCTGCGTCGAGCGATAATTCTGCTCCAAACGAATGACCGTCGCATTCTGAAACGTATTTTCAAAGCTCAGAATGTTTTCGATCGTCGCACCGCGGAATTTGTAGATGCTCTGGTCGTCGTCGCCGACCACGCAGAGGTTACCGCTTTTTTCGGCCAGCATGCGCACAAATGTGTACTGCGCATGGTTTGTGTCCTGATACTCGTCAACCATTAGGTAGCGGAAACGGTTCTGGTAGTATTCCAGAACGTCCGGGCACTTTTTGAAGAGCTCCACTACTTTGTTGATGAGATCGTCAAAGTCCATAGCATCGGCGTCTTCCAAACGCTTTTGGTACGTTGTATACGCGCGGGAGATAATCTTTAATCTGAAATCGTCGCCGACCGTGAGGGCGTACTCAGCAGGCGAGATTAAAGAATCCTTTGCCCGGGAAATCTCGTTCAAAATCGATTTTGGCGTGATGTTTTTTTCCGAAATATCGAGCTCTTTTAAGATGCTTTTCATCAAGCGGCGCTGGTCGTCGGTATCGTACACCGTAAAGTGCGAGGAATACCCGATGCGCTCGCCGTCACGGCGCAAAATACGCGCGCAGGTGGAGTGGAACGTCGATGCCCAAATGTCGTTGGCGGTCTCGCCCAGCATGGCACACAGGCGGTCTTTCAGCTCGCCTGCAGCCTTATTTGTAAAGGTAATAGCCATGATGCGCCACGGCGCGCAGGCAGAAACACTCAAATGCTCCTGCGATTCCGTTGTGAGCGGCGTGCCGTTTTCAATATAAGCTTTGCACGCGGCAATATCATTTTCATCGAGATCGTCACGCAGATAGGTGCTGTTGTACGCGTCGCCGTAGCGCAGGATATTCGCGATGCGGTTGATGAGCACCGTTGTTTTTCCGCTGCCTGCGCCTGCCAAAATGAGCAGCGGGCCGTTTACGGTGAACACGGCTTGCTTTTGGCGGTCATTCATGCGTGCAAAGTCTTTTTCCAGCACTGCGCGGCGCAGTGCAAGGATTTCCGATTTATCCATAGGTTTAAATGATCTCCGTTCTGTTGGTTCTGTGTCTTTTCGTTTTTTGGTTTCTATTTTACTATTGGTTTCTATTCTACTATATCTTGCGAAAAAGTTCAATCGAACATAGAAAATTCCCGAGGCTGGGTTAAAGCTCGCCTCGGGAGACTTATGTGTAAGTTGACATGACTTTACAAAGCAATTCAACTTTGCAAAGTCAATGCGCTTTACATTACGCAAGCATCTTACGCACCATGTCGTAAAGCACGGGTTTCATATTGTCTATTGTATCCGGCTTATTTTCAATCATCGTGGCAAAGCAAGTGGAACCGATGAGCTCAACCACCAAAAACACGCGCTTATATAAGACATCTTCTGTGCAGCCCACGGCGAGCGAGCTGCTCTCAATGGCAGTGACAAGCTTGTCCCACAATGGGTCTTCTCTTAGATCAAGCTGCTTTTCAATCATCGGCCAGGAGAAATTGCGCTCTAAAAGCCGCAGTGTCAGACGGCTTCTTTTAAAGTATTCCACGATGTAATCGACCATGAGGATGATGTCTTCTACAAAAACGCCGGTCTTATGCTCTTCCGCATATTCATAGGCCTCACTCAAAACACGCGCGGAAATGCGGTATGTGAGCTGCTGCAGAAGCTGGGTTTTATCGTGAAAATACAGATAAAACGTACCCTTTGCGACGTTCGCTTTCTTTACGATCTCATCGACCGAGGTCTTGTTAACGCCCTTTTCAAGGAAAAGCTGATAGGCCGCCTCGAGCAGCCCCTCCTTTTTTTGTTCTTTTTTCTGTTCAACACCGCCGCACATGGCTGTGGCCTCCCAACATTCAAATCTAACTGTGTAATCACTTTATTTGTCTTATAGTATAAGGCGGATACACCGTAAAAAGCAAGCCAAAAACAACATTTTGTACAGATTTGAATAAAATGACTAATAGTCAATTTGTTTTGCCCATACAGTTCGTCACTTTTAATATTGACTATTGGTCATTTTTGGACTAAACTACATAACGAAATAAACGGGATGGTTCCCGAAGGAAGGGAGCGGTGCTAAATGGAGCACTTTGCACGATGGATCGTGAAGCGCAGAAAGCTGATTCTTGTTTTAGCGGTTCTGCTTTTGATCCCCTCGGTGTTCGGTGCGCTCGGCACCTACATTAACTACGATATTTTGACCTACCTGCCGAAAGATCTGGATTCCATGATCGGCGAGACGTATTTGGAGGATGACTTCAATATGGCATCGGTTTCCATGATTACGGTTGAAAACATGTCTACGCCTGATACCTTAAAACTGAAAAGCGATCTTGAAGGGGTCGAAGGCGTACAGAAGGTCATGTGGACGAGCGATTTTATCGATGTGACGACGCCGAAGGAAATGCTTCCGAGCGATATTCAGAAGTTCTTCTATAACGATTCCGGCGCAACGATGCTCATCGTTCAGTTCGATGCCCCGAGCGCAGATGCCAAAACGATGAACGCGCAGAAGCAAATCAAGAACATCTTGAATAAAGATTGCTTCATCGGTGGTATGTCGGCTATTTTGGAAGATACCAAGAGCCTCATCAATAAAGAAATGCCCTTGTATATCCTTTGCGCTGTGGGCGCTTCGTTGCTGATTCTGTTCCTCAGCCTGAAAGAAACGATTGTGCCGCTTATCTTCATGCTCGGCATGCTGTTCCCAATCGTCTATAACTTCGGCACGAACATTTTCCTCGGCCAAATCAGCTACATTACGGAAGCATTGGCAACGGTCCTGCAGCTTGGTGTTACGATGGACTTCTCCATCTTCCTGCTGCACCGTTACGAAGAAGAAAAGCTGACGGCGGCGTCCGATGAGGACGCCATGGTGGCGGCTATTAAAAAGACGTTTTCCTCCATTACCGGCAGCTCCCTTACAACGATTGCGGGCTTCCTTGCCATGTGCACCATGCAGCTTACGCTCGGCGAAGACATCGGCGTCGTCATGGCAAAGGGTGTTCTGCTCGGCGTTATCTGCACCATCACGGTTTTACCGTCCCTTATCATGACGTTCCGTCGTGCCATTGAAAAGCACACGCACCGCACGTTCATCCCGAAGCTCAAGCGTACCTCGAGCTTCGTCGTGAAGCACCGTGTGCCGATTTTGATTGCGTTTATCATGATCTTTATTCCGTTCTTCATTGCACAATCAAAGACTTCCGTTTACTACACGATCTTTGATGCGCTTCCGCAGGACCTTCCCGGCATTGCGGGTACGAACCGCCTGAAGGAAGACTTCGATATGACAACGTCCCACTTCATCATTGTGGACGATACCCTTTCCGAAAAAAATCTCTCCGATCTTTCCGATGAGTTGAGCGACGTGGACGGCATTCACCAGGTTTTGAGCTATGAAAAATTCGTCGGCGGCGCGATCCCGGAAATGTTTATTCCTGACGACGTGCGCGACATCTTCGAGGCCGGCGGCCACAAGATGATCCTTGCAAACTCCTCCTATAAGAGTGGCAGTGACGAGCAAAATAACCAACTCTCCGAAATGATCGATATTGTGAAAAAGTACGACCCGAACGGCGTCATCACCGGCGAAGGCGCGATGACGAAAGATTTGATCGAGGTTGCGGATGTCGACTTCAATAACGTCAACATCACAAGTATCATCGTCGTGTTCGTCATTATCGCCATTGTGTTCCGCTCCGCATCTGTTCCGGTGCTGCTCGTTGCGGCGATTGAAAGCGCCATCATGATCAACCTCGGCATTCCGTATTTCACCGGCACGACGCTGCCGTTTATCGCAAGCATCGTTATCGGCACCATTCAGCTCGGTGCAACGGTCGACTATGCGATCCTCATGACTACGCGTTTCCGTGAAGAACGTAACGCGGGTCACACTGTAAAGGAAGCAGCTCAAATTGCCGTTGAACAGTGCAGTCAGAGTATTTTAACAAGCGGTCTCACCTTTTTCGCGGCAACGTTCAGCGTGTCCCTCGTCTCCCGTATGGAACTCATCGGCGTGCTGTGCAAGCTCATCAGCCGCGGCGCACTCATCAGTATGGCAGTTATCCTGCTTGTGTTGCCGGCACTGCTCGTCATCACGGAGCCAATCCTCAGAAAGACCACGTTCCATTGGCTGAAAAAGCCCGAAATCACCGAGAAAAAGGCATAATCGATTCAGAGAAAGGATCTCGATCAATATGAGTAAGTATCTTACAAAATCCGTTGCGGCTACGATTTCCGCGCTTCTCCTCCTCGGCTGCGCTGCCCCGGCCTTCGCGGCGGATGCTGCCGTTGAGAAAAAAGAAACCTCTTATCTCATCCTGAACGCAGACGGTTCCGTGCAGGAGCAGATCACCAGCGATTGGCTGCACAGCGATGACGGTTTTGATGCCGTTACCGACGAAAGCGACCTCTCCGATATCCAGAACCTCAAGAGCGACGTGATGCCGGAACAGTCCGGCAATACACTCAAGTGGACGACGGACGAAACCGATATTTATTATCAGGGCAAGAACAGCGCACAGGCGCCGGTCAGCGTTTCCATCGAGTATACGCTGGACGGCAAGGCGGTTACGGCCGATGAACTCAAGGGTCAGAGCGGCCACCTTGTCGCAACTGTTAAGCTGACGAACAACACTGGCGAAGAAGTGACCGTAAACGGTAAAAAGCGCACCGTCTATACCCCGTTCTTTACCGTTGCGGCGGCTGTGCTGCCGAGCGAAAACTTCAAGAACATCACGACAGAGCATGGCCTTGTGGAGTCTGATTCCAAAACACAGGTTGCCTGCTACCTTGCGATGCCGGGCATGAAGGAAGCCGTCAGCGACCTGCTCCCCGACAGCTTTGATAAGCTCGACGACCTGATGCTCGATACCCTTACCCTCGAAGCGGATGTTACGGACTGCACCGTCCCGACGTTTCTCTTCGCCGCGGCTCCGAGCCTTTCCGACCTCGACCTCGATGAGGCTTCCGACGAGCTTGGCGACACGATGGATGAACTGACCGATGCAATCGATCAGCTGAAAGATGGTTCCGGCGCACTGGATGACGCTGTGGGCACGCTTGTCGAAAGCCTTGACACGTTTGCTTCGAGTTACAGCCGGTTTGATGCCGGCGTGGACAGCGCTTTGAACGGCACACAGACCCTTGCAAACGGCACGGAGAACCTGCTTGAAAACGCACAGCTCTTGGCAACGAAGACCGGCGAGCTTTCCCTCGGCGCTATTCAGCTGCAGAACAGTACCGCACAGCTTGCGGGCGTCATGAATCAGCAGCTTGTCCCGGGCCTTGTAGAGGCTTCCGAAAAGAAGACCGCGCTTGAAGACAAAATGACCGAGCTTTCCGGCAAGCTGGAGACCGTTAAAATCCCGGATATGACAGCACTCAAAGCACAGCTCGGCGCAGGCGCTGAACAGGTTTTCGATGGCGCGGCGAGCGGCGCAGCGAAAGCGGCTTCCGAAGCTGCTGCAAGCAATGCAGCAACAGTTGCTTCTCAGAAGACGGCGGAAGAGATCAAAGATAGCGTTCAGCAGGCAGCCGATAATACAACAGTCGGCGCAGATCAGGTAGCCGATCAGGCATCGGCACTTTCCGCTGAATTGTTCCAAGGTGGTTATAAAACGGCACTCGGTGAACTTTTAAGTGACCCGAATTTAAGCCTTACTGAGGATCAAAAGAATGCAATCTTAGCAAAAATCGCTGCTCCGTCTTCCCCGAGCAGCGAAATTACCGATACAGTTACAGCAAAACTTTCCGGCGCAGCAACAGTTGCTGTAAAAACGGCAATGGGTCAGGTTGTAAGCGATATTGATTCGGATACGATTGCAAGCACGGTTGGTCCGAAGGTTGCCGAACAGGTTGCCCCGGCTGTTACGGAAAAAGTAACGTCTTCCGATGACCTTGCGACGGCAAAGCAGAGCGCTGTGCAGCAGGTTGCAGCGGCAATTCCGGACATTAACACCGATGAGCTCAAGAGTTTGATGGGTGAATTCAAAGACCTCTCCTCGCAGGCAGGCGAAATGATGGACAGTGTTGATACGCTGACCGGCGCGCTGTATAACGCAGAGAATCCGGCAGATACCAACACGGTTGTCGGTGCGGCTAACGCGATTTCCGACGGTGCTGCAAAGCTTGGCAGCGGTGCTTCTCAGCTTGCAACCGGCACCTCTGCATTCGCAACCGGCGTAGGCACGCTCGATGCAGGCACCAACCAACTGCTCGGCGGCATGGAGACGCTCTCCTCCTCCAGCAAGACCGTATCGAATGCGATCGGTCAGTTCCAGACCGGCGGCGCAGAACTTAAAGACGGCACGTCTGAACTCAGCGACGGCATGACAGAGTTCTCCGATACAATCAATGATAAGCTCGACGGCCTCAGCGAAATTACCGACCCGGATTCCACGCTGGCACGCGTGATTGACATCATGAAGGATCGTGCGGACAGCTTCAAGGGCTCCGGCCGCGCAGACGGTACGGATATGACCGTAAGCTACGTAATGCGCACCGCAACGGACTCGAGCAGCAACAGCACGAGCACCACGGAAGAAACCACGACCGAGACTGAAACCAAAGACAGCTTCTGGAACCGTGTGGCAAACCTCTTCTCTAAGTAATTTAAAATAAAGCAAAGGAAGCAGGAACGCATCGAAAGGTGCGCCTGCTTCCTTTTTATTGCTTTTTTCGGTGAAACGGTGTATGATTATCGTGTTTAAATCAGCAGAAAATGGGGTTAAAAAATGAAAAAATTATGCACGCTGTTCCTCACATTTTTGAAGATCGGCGCTTTCACGTTCGGCGGCGGCTATGCGATGGTTGCCTTGCTGGAAAATGAATTTATCGCCAAGAAAAAGTGGATCGATAAAAAAGAGTTCCTCGACATGATCGCGATTGCGGAATCTACGCCGGGCCCGATAGCTATTAACAGCGCAACGTATATCGGTTATCACATTGCCGGTGTGCCCGGCGCGGCGACGGCCACGCTTGGGGTGTGTATCCCTTCGTTTGTCATCATCTACCTCATTTCCCTATTCTTTGACCAGTTTTTGAGCTTGAAATTCGTTTCCTGCGCGTTCCGCGGAATTCAGGTGTGCGTTGTGTATCTCATCTTTTCCGCCGGTGTGCGCATGCTGAAAAGTCTTGAAAAGACGGCGTTCAATACCGTGCTTGTCACAGGCGTAGCGGTTTGTATGATAGCGTTTTCCGTTTTCGCTGTTTCGTTTTCGTCCATCTACTTTATTTTGCTTAGCGGTGTGGTTGGTCTTGCGGCCTACTTCATACAGCGCCTGCGTGGAAAAGGCGGTGACGTGAAATGATCTATTTTAAATTATTCCTGACCTTCCTTGAGATTGGCGCAGTGTCGTTCGGTGGCGGCTACGGCATGATCTCCCTCATCCGCGAAGCCGTGCTCTCGAATCACTGGCTCACGGAAAGCGAGTTCATCAACTTCATTGCGGTGTCCGAATCGACCCCCGGCCCACTTGCCGTCAACATGGCGACGTTTATCGGTTCTTCGCAAGGCGGCGTGTTGGGCAGTCTGCTCGCGACTTTGGGCGTGGTGCTCCCCTCGTTCGTCATTATTTTGCTCATTGCGGCAGTGTTGAGTAATCTGCTGAAATACGCCGGTGTACAAGCATTCCTCTCCGGCGTGCGTCCGTGCGTGGTGGCGCTCATTTTGGCTACGGCGCTGACGATGGGCCTTAGCACGCTATTCAGCTTTACGACCATACGAAGCGCCCCCGAGGTCGATCTGCGCGGTGTTGTGATTTTGCTGCTGCTGATTACTTTGCACTTTGGCTATAAGCACTTTAAAAAGAAAGCACCCTCGCCCATTTTGATGATCGTGCTTTCCGTCGGTCTCGGCATTTTGTTCTACGCATTTTAAATTTTGGGAAAAGAAAAGACCTCTGCTCGGGCCAAACAGTCTTGAGCGGAGGTCTTTTCTGTACAGAAAATAGCGTTTAGCCGTTATTTCGGCTGCACTTTTCGGCGTCGATCGCAAGCACAATCATCAAAACGCACAGTGCGTCTGCGGGGTCGTATATGTTCAAAAGGTACGTGTCCGTCCAGTTGAACAGCTCTTTGGAGATGCTTGCCACATCGTGACCGCTTCCGGAAACAACGGTATAATCCCACTCCAAAACGTTGCCCTCCACATGCCAGCCGTTGCATTCTACGTTGTATTTCGGCTTAAAAAGTGCAAATTCGCGGCTGATGCAACCGACATATTGGTTTTTAAAATACATTTCGAATTTCGGCATGAACGTGAAGATGCGTTCTTTTACCGTGCCGATCTCTTCGCCGTAAGCGTCAAAAATTTTCAGGCAGTGTCCCCAGGAGAGCTGCCCTTTGACGACATACACCGTGTTGCCGTTCTCATCATAAATATCGTAGCTGTCGAACCATGAAAAAAAGCGCTGTTTAAACCGTAAAATCATAAAAAATCCCCTACTTCTTGCCACTGTTTTCAATCGTATAGATCACACAGACGAACCCTGCGATGACCGCGAGCAGTATGGAGCCGCTTAACCCGTCGTTCATGGCAGCGCCGAGGAATAGCCCGACTATGGCGGCCAAGATGATTACAACGGCGGAACCGATTGTTTTCATGTTCACGACAAAATCTCCTCCACGTACTTCTTTAAGCCGATTGTACCACGCTGCGTGTCGGTTTGCAATAGACTTCTGCAAAGATAAAAGAAAAGAATACGTTAAAAGCAGGTTAAAAACATGAAAAATATCCACATTTTTTCGAATTTTCTATTGACATTTCCTTTGCGGTTTTATATAATTCAATTGTAAATCTGTCAAGCGCCCCGCGGTCACCCATCCTTCGGCCCGGGGTGCTATTTTTCTGAAAATAAAAAAGGCGCAGAGCCCGCTCGGAAATCCCGGCAGCCCTGCGCTTTTTGCAGCTCGGTCTTTCCTGCTTCTTCCGCCGCGTCGAACTTCGCCGCTTTCGCTTTCAGCGTTTCGTAGCACGGACATAAAGCAGAAAATATTTGAAAAACATCGTTTATTGATACATTAGCCCCGGCATTTTGACTTTATCTCTTCTGACCTTCGTGTTCCAAGAATACCGCTCTTTAAAACTCCGAAATGCGGCAGCGGCGATCTCCGAGGGAAGCTGTGTCTTGAGCGGTAGCTTACATTGATAC